>Ga0307511_10001293_pt1 | contig 26532 bp, 34 predicted proteins | sample 13_EM_MG_FD_200266 | JGI IMG/M metagenome (GOLD analysis project Ga0307511, IMG submission 200266) | Populus trichocarpa ectomycorrhiza microbial communities from riparian zone in the Pacific Northwest, United States - 13_EM | ecosystem: Host-associated > Plants > Roots > Unclassified | place...
CGTGACGGCAACGGTGTGGACTCGAACGACTTCCTTAGGGAGATTTGGGGCGACAAGGTGTTCATCGCCGCTGGAGGGTACACCCCTCAGACCGCCGCGGAAACCGCTAGCAAGTATGGCGGCTTGATCGCCTTTGGACGCTACTACATCGCTAATGTGAGCTCTCTCCTTCCGTTGATGTGCGATAGAGCGAGTTCTGACTCTCCTCTGATTCTAGCCCGACTTGCCACTGCGTATCAAGTACGGTGTACCGTTGACCGGGTACCAACGTTCCACCTTCTATAGTCTCGAGGACCCACACGGCTACACCGACTACCCAGCCGCCACCCTCTTTCAGCTCGACCGCGCAACTGCTGCCGTCATCCCCAGTATCGGGGACACGGTTAGCCCCACCACCCTCGTTCCTGCAGCTTGAGGGGAAAATGCATGGTCTCACTTCAATGTAAACCGCAGAGAAGCACAATTTATAGACTTGTACCATTACTGTGTGTCCCACTACTACCTAGTGAGCCGAATAATAAAGAACATGATGAAGAACGAAACGAATACGGCGATAATACTGAATAGTGTGAGCCAAGTGGTACCTCTACTCTTCCCAGAGTGATCTCGCAACCTTGTCCGTTCCTTCAGCGTCGAATCGTAGTTAGATTCCAGCTTTAGGCCGGCTTCCTCAACAACGGTTTGATCTTTAGCCAGGGTATCGGAGAAATGAATAGCGTTGCGCTTGAGTTGGGTGGCCATTTGGGCAAGCTGAGCCGAGAGTTCTTCATGCACTGCAGCCGTTGAAAGTGGGACACGACGTGAGGTTGACGTTGATGGAGGGAGTTTCTCAGATGGAGAAGTGAGGAGGTCGTCAGTGATGGGATGCTCTTCGAAAGGTGACAGTGTTGGTTCTGAGTACACCGAAACTTCGACCTTCTCGTGAAGCTCCTGGCCCTCTTCATAAGGTGGTGGGGGTGGCTCCGACGCGACTTTCTCAGGCTCATCAACCGGTTGAGGCATCAGAGGGAGCATCGGTGGGGGTCTCCTTGGGGTTGGTGTGCATTTCTAGGGGGGGGGGCTCAGTCTCAGACGCAAATATTCACCTCTGGAACCCCACCTTGTTCACTTCGGAGACTACGTCCTCCAGCGTACTAAGCTTATTCCGCACATCGTCGTAATCAAAGTCCCATTCCCTATTCGCAGTCGAATCAGATCAGTGTTTCCTTGAAATGCCGGAAGGTTTAGACGAACTGTAGCTGGTTCTCCAACTCCACGTTCTTCAGTAACGATTTGGCATGTTTTATCTTCTGCAGACAAGAAACCACCACGAAATCAGACACTCCGGTCGACACCGAGACAACAAGAAGGTAGAGATGAGGGGGACTTACTCCGAGAGTTCCTTGAGTACGAATCCACACGGCATGGGGGAAGGGTTCGGGATCCTTCAAGTCTCCCGGATTGCGCCAGCCTTCTTCGGCTATGGATTTCTCTAGCCTCCGTACGAGGCGGTAGAGGTTGATCCTGTCATGTACAGCTTGTTCGTGGCTCATGAGAGATCCGGGTGGAAGCAGGTGATGGTGGAGCTCGGACACGTTTCCGAACCTCAGCCACTTCCCAAAATCGCGAGGCACCAGCTCGATCACCCCGTGTCCGCCGCCACGACCGATCCGCCCAGCTTCTGGCTGGACATCTCTGGACATGCACCGACAATCGATGGCGTCGCGTTCTCAGTTCGGCCAGTCTTCGGCGCAGACTGCCACAGCCCAAGCGTTACGGAACAAAAAGAAAGAATACGAGGCGATATCTGCTCTGGAACAGTCTTGCACAGAGTTGATCGCTACCCTCGAGGGGATAGCTACGGACTTGAACACGACTGCCGAGGCAACTATTGGTACGATTTGTCCTTCAAATACATCTTCGAGTGCAGCTGATCGGCGCTTTGGTCGTTTGGCAGCCATTGGGAAGGCGATGGAACACTGGACGGACATGTTCCAGATCCTCAGCGTAAGCCGTGCGTTGAGATTAAGAAACCGCCTTAAGGTTGTACGCTGAACACACTCCTCCACAGTTGAAGCTTTGAGCGTACAGGATCAACCATCGCCTCCAAACCGTCTGGTTCGCCTCTCGCTAGATGCTTTACAAGGAAGACAAACCGATGACGGGGATAAATGAGTTCCTCTTAATGGTGATGCCCATCAGTGGCTCTTCTGATAGACGGAAGCTAATGTAGTTTTACCCTGCAGATCCGGAACCCTAACGGGACAGAGGTTCGCTCCCCCACCTCGATACAATCGTGTCTGAATCACGCGGATTTCCCATCCCGCTCCACCGCGGGTGCCAGGCAGGTTTGGCAGTGCACCTCCTGGGGCTCCTTTCACTACGCCTTCTGGGGTATCAGGATAGTAATTGAACGGGCATGCGAGAGGTCGCCTATCACCATCACAATACAATAGAAAGCAAAAAAAAGATAATCAAATCACAGCGTAGCCACCCAGGCGGCGACCTTTTTGAACCCATCCGTCCTCTCCGGTTCGTGCCAACCCAACATGATGAAATCGTGAATTGCCAACGGGGCGAGGTAATACCCGACGTTGTCCTCCCCGATATCCCTCTCCAGCGCCTCCTTCAACACCGTGATCTGATCCCTCAGTACTTCCAAATCACCGGCGGTAACGAACGTCCTTGGAAAGCCTCTGAACGAGACGCCGTTGACGTGTTTGGATATGGGGGAGACCCAAGGGTTCACGTCGGCGATGTTCGCGCCCATCTGCCTTCCCAGCGCCCAACTGATGTATTCCAGGCTGAGCGGGGTGTTGACGATGTAATCGTATTGCCTGTTTTCGATCCTGCTTCGCGAGTCGTTGTGAGAAGTCCCGACATCTGCCCAAGGAGAGAGGAGAAGGAGGGCTCCGGGGACATGAGGAAGGCTGTCCCCGGAGAGCGACTTCTCGTCGGCATATTCGACGAGGTAGCGACACAGTGAGAGAGTGAGGTTACCACCAGCAGAATCACCGACGAGTATGATGTCTTCTGGGGCGTACCCGAATTCGATGAGGTGTACGTATCCGTTGAGTGAGTCCATGATCATCGCGGGGAAGGCGCCAATTGGGGGTGGGCCGTTCCTCAACAGCCGGTACTCGAGGGCGAAGACACGTTTTACGGATGGGCAATGGTGGAGGAGACCTTTTGGAACTCCTGAATATGTGGCGGAGGGATGCGCCGAACCCGAAAGGAAGGAACCTCCGTGGATGTAATACACGACTTTCTCACCAGGAACAGGACGAGCAGAGTTGTCTGGTGTGACACCATCCCTATCGTACCAGTAACCTGGGATTTGGACGTTGGGTACTTTGTTGACCTCTTGTGCATGTTTGATATCCCCGAAAACGAGGTCGGGGCGGGGTTGGATCCAGACCCCATTGACGTTGGGACCTGGTGTGATTTCTACGAAGGTGGGAGGTGGTTTCCCAAACTTCGAGGTTCTGCAAACGATGACACGAATTTAAGGACGGTGGCGCTGAGTGATCTGACGCGTGCGACGTACTTGTAGACTGTATTGAGAATTGTTCTCGTTATCCTGATGATGAGAGCCTTCTTGAAGGTGAACTGAGGATGCAGCCGACCCCCAGGAAAGAGCCCTATGGCGATCCAGAAAGGCAGACGGAAGAGGATGGTCAAGCCTATCTGGTAGATGGTATACAGGAATCTCCATGGTTGATTCCTGTGTGTGTAAAGGCGGTCGAAAGGCGACCGAGTTTTGGCGTATGAGGTGGTCATGGGGAGTGGTCGTGAGCCCGAGAGACGTTCGGGAGAATTGCAACATTCGGGGAGGGATGCAGCCCTTAAATCACATCGAGGAACTGAGTGGGGTGGCGGCTGGATTGAACGTCATCATCAGAATGATTTGATTACGACCTTTGTCGTTTCACGGGTAGGTGTAACAAAACGAGTAACTTTTTGATCACCATGTTGGAAAGAAAGAAGGAGAGCACGGGTGTCGCGTATCCTGTACGGGGGGACGTAGGTAATTACGGATAGGGGGTGACCGCCCTCCAGTCTAAGCTCAAACAGTGGGACGGATCGAAAAAACCGTCCTGGTCGTCGGGGGTGTCAAACCTTGTTTTAGGCTAAGTTTTGGACGTTCGGACATTCATCACCGTGCTGGGTCCGTAGAGAGCGAGCCCCAGTTGCGCAAGTTGCCAGCTTCCTGCAGACATTCGACCCTTTTGCTTCCTGCTTCATCCTTCCACCGATCATCGATCATCCCTGGGCAACTGAACAAATCGACCGCCAGAGTTCGCGGCAGTGCGAGGCTATATGCCTAGCGGCCACCCTGACACGGTCTGGTATGAATTGCTGGAGCTGCGGACGCTGTCCATCCACTTCGTGTTTTGATCGAATCGCCAGAGTGGAGACTTTGAGCGTCCGAGGAATCCCCCACTGGATCCCCAGCCAAGACAAACGGAGCGGCTCCGCCCGTTCCGGGACGGCCTCGGGGTTCGGTGGTTCTTGTGTTCCACCCCGAGGTTGATCAGAGTTTGAGCATAGTGACCGCCTCGATCGTGGCAATGCAGGATCTGTTCATCGCACCCAATCCTTGCGTTCAAGCATTAAAACGCGGTCACTGTTTCATCGCGTATTTAATGCAAACCTGCCAACCCGCTCGAGGGTGTACAGTGGAAATCGTGCGAATGCATAGAGCCTTTGCGTATGGATCTGAAAATAGATTGAAAAGCAACGGAGAACTCCCAATCCCAATGCGTGGTGTGCGGTGCACGGAGTTCCGTCCTCCAAATCGTTTGAAGACACGGGATTTTCAAAGGGTCGTCACTGGGTGTTGAGCGTTTGCACGATCTTGACTGTACAACCAAACCAACATCGATCCGAGACCATGTGCTGACTAGGGGTCATCAGCAATCCTACCTCCTCTCCGGTTGCCTGGCAGAATGGAGGTCAGTTGCGTTCCAAAGATCATGGCTTCAACCGTCGGCAAGCGTACCCCAAAAGCTCCTTATCGGCAGCTACTAAACTCCTCCGACCAATCTGCATCAACCATCTGCACCGAAGCACTAACCGGCGGTGAAAATCTTCGAACGGATGTATTACCTTTGGTCCCCCACCACGGTCCCGTGTAGTTTCGACCGCCCATATTTTGACGTCTTGCCAACAGTTCACAGGATGCATGTGCGATTCCCGTATTGCGGAGCACACCCAAAGACTATTTCTGGGTCGCCTCAGACGCCAGCGTGGCTGTGTGATGGCCAGGAATTGAATTGCAAGGGCCCGCCGGGCAACGCCCGAGGTGTATAATTACAGGACACTGGCTCCTGCGCTTCGTTGGACTTGCAACTTTCGATCCTCTACCAACATCGCACACAGTCGCCGCGCCCTACGACACATCGTACGTGCAACTCCTTCATAGCACTGAGTCCGTTTGGGCACAACACGCGGCTCCGCTTCGGGCCCGTCGCGACAGCGGTTGGAAGGTGGGTGGAGGCAGAAGAGGTAACAGAATCGATCGCCACTTCGGAAAGGGTTCCCCAGGCTCGACGTCCTCCGTGATGTAAAAATGCTACCACGAGGAAGCTGTGACCTCGCACTTCCCCCCCAAAAAAACCTTGCTGTGAGCAACCGGACATCGCGGTCGCACTTGAGGGGTTTTCTACTGGATAAGTGGTATCAATTTCGAATTACACTGTCCAGGACGTCACGGAGGTGTCACACGTAAAGATGCAGGACGACTTGGCGACACACCGTCACGCATCCGTCACGCCGAGGGCTCGCGGTCGTCTGAATCAAAGGGGTCAATCAGGAACAATTGAACAAATCCAACGAGTTCTAGCATAAAATTGAGGTCTATTTCTACCAACAAACTTGATCCATTAACTCGAACGGGCAGAGATATTCGGGTTATGTTGACGTTGTGCTGGTTCTCCGTTTATTTTCGGGGCTGTCGGGCGAGTTTGACGGGTGGAAATAAGCGATGACCGGTACCTCCTATTCCTACGCCCGATAGACGTACATGCGAACATGCCGAGTAACCAAATTTACATGCTTGACCCCTGAAGACAAGGGTATAAAGAGTAATGACCGGAAGTGAACTCACCTAGCTTCACCCCCACCCACCGAACCGCAACCGTCTGTCACCATGACACAACCAATTGTATCGACCCAAGGAGCTGAGCAGGCCCTACGAGCCCTGAGGGGCTACGACGTGGTCTTTCTGGTGGATGATGTCGTGAGCAAGACTCTCAGGTCCACTTGGACGGACGTAGGGCTATCGTTCCCCCCGAGTCATTCACCGCTGACCCGCCTCGTAGGCCAAAGAGGTGACGATGAATCTCGCATTGATCGCAAACCAGTACGACAACGACGGAGTAGATATCTACTTCCTCGGCGGCGAGAAGTTTGGATTGAAATTGAAGGTGCGCACCAATACCGCTCGTGTCGACATACGTGATCCTGACCGTGTGTGGCCCTCGCAGACCGCGAATGGTGTGGAGGAATACCTCAGCAACCTGCGAGTGGATGCCGTAGATTACGGTGAAATCAAACTGGCCGAGGGTTTGGGGAACCTTCTTGGGAAATACATGGATAAGCTGGCGACAGGGGACGCGAGCGTCAAGAAATGCAACTTCATCGTGATTCTTGGTGGCCGCGATGGTGAGTCGTTTGACCTGTTCTCGCCTGAACGCTTTGTGATGCCCCGTAGAACGTGAGCTTGGGGATGTCGAGAAGGTGTTAGTCTCCGTCGCACAGCGACTGGATGAAGGGAGGTACCCTGAAGACCAGGTATATTCCATCACCATCACCACCGATGCACCGCCACTCATCGCGTCACGCAGCTGGGTGTACAATTCTTCCAGATAAGCAACGACGGCGAATCCTGGAAGGTTCTCAAGGACTTCGACGACAACCTACGAAAAAAATATGGGCTTGGCAGGGTAAGTCCCGCACTTGGCAGATTCATGCTTGTGAATGCGAATGTCAAATCTTTTCTGCCACAACAGGATATGGTGGATGCGGAGATGTGCAATCATAGCGAAATCTCTGTCTTGAGGTTAGCCAAGCTTCTGCTCGGCCCTATCAACAAACAGTGGGATCGGAAGGATCTCCCACCGGATGAACCCTCCCCGTTGCCCCCTGTTGGGGCATGACCTCTGGGAGTTCACAGAGTTTCCTCCTCGTGTGCGTACGCAGAATATTGATCTACAGACTGGACAACTCTATCTTTGATGAAACGAAAGTACGACTAATCGAAGAATTATGGTAATAGAAAAAATGAAACCCCCAAAGAGCGCCAGCTGAATATTACACCGAATGAACAGGAAGCCACGAGACGGACGTAGCTGGAGAAGGGCTTGTGGAACTGGCGTCGTCTCTCAACCCCATCTCCCTCAACAGTGATCGAACGTGGAGTTTTTTCTCCCATTTCCGTATGATACGTTGGGGCACCCCCCTCTTCCTGGTAGAGATCAACTTCCCATCCAAGTCGACCGGGTCGGCAGATGCACTGAGCCACATAAACCTGAAGTAGGCATCCGCGGCGCTGATGCGGGACTTCGGGTCCTCTCTGCACATATCGTTGATTAGCGGCCTTAACCACTCAAACCCTTGGTATTTCTGTCAACGTTCCGCGTGGAATCAGCGTCACGGTGCCCTCACTCCTGTGGAGAAACAACCACAAACCTCGAGGAACTTTCTGGAGATTTCTGCTCCGAGAAGATAAACGTCGACCTTGAATGGATCACACTTTTTTTCCGGCCTCATGAACTCTGGCGCGAAGTTATTCTTCCACAGGAAAGGGTAATCCCTCGCGGTCGATTCCCCCACCCCATTCTGTCGTTTGCGTTTGGTCGTGGCAACCTCCTGGGTCCGGTGATGAGCAGTGGGAGGTGTAGGATGGGTGTGGTAGTGCTTCGCTGTCCGGAGGTCGCCAAAGTAATAAGTGACAGGCTTTTCCGTCCTGGAGTAGTGGAAGGCCTCGCTGATGAAACATCGGTTCATCCGAGTGACGACAGGATGGAAGCCCTCTGGGTAGCAAGGGGTCGGATCGTACATTATCGCGCCCCCATTGAGTTGAGGGTTTCTGTGCGCAACTCCGCGTGCATGCATGAATTCCATTCCCTGAATGGAGAGAATTTGTGAGTCACGGGGGTTCGGAAGCATGGAAAGCAACAAACTTCTAAGACCTGTCCAAGGAAGTCCACAACTTCCCCCATATTACTAAACCACGGATCATCGCAAGCACGCATCAACGGCGTGACAATTATACACAAATCGCTGTCAGCGACCTCAAGCACCTCTAAGACCGGGATGGTGTGGTTCCCTCTATTTTCCTCGTCACTGGGATCCCCAGAAGTGAGGTAGAGGAGAATGTCCGCTGCTTCCGGAAACTTCTTCTCCGAAACAAGGTGAAGGTGGACGGGAAACCCATCCGACCGCGTAGCGTCTATCTTCCTCGACGTAGCCTGGATCGTAAAAGCAGAGGATGTGAGCAAGATGGAGTTCCTGACTTTGAGCGGGGAAACTAACCGGAAGTTCGATGATGTCCTCGGGGGTGCGTCGTTTGGGGAAGTCCCCTTTCTGCTCCCATGATGGTACCCAGTCTTGCCTATACCTTGGCCGGAGCAAGTAGCCGCATCGTTCTAACCACGGTTGGTGGGCCCGCCACCACCGTTCCGCGACGTTCAAATGCACCAAGCTGTCGCGTTCATCGTCCTCTGCAGGTGATATGGCCCGGCTACCAGAATCGACCGTAAAGAGACTCCCTCTAGACCGTGATCCCAATGATCCAGCGAGATGGAAGAGGGGCGAGGACGACGATCCGCGATCGCTGACCATCCGAGGGGGACCTGGCACAGGATGACTGCAGGATGTCGAGTTTGAAGCCGTAGGGATAGCGGATCCAGTCGGTATACGCTTTGGTTATATATGAATGTCCCACAAAAAAAACAGATCGGTCGCAAAGGCGGGAGGGACGTACAAGGGCCATTGTGGCGGTTTCCGTGTCTCGTAACAAAACAAAGGGGGTTGTGAGGGAGAGGGGATCGTTTCATCCCATGAACGTCCTTGGGACGAAGCTTCGCCGCATGGATTGGATTGGATCCAGAATACAGTTAGAGATCGTGGCGAAACCTCCGCCACATGTGGTTTGATACCACCGCACATTGAATGGGAGGTCCAGTCGTTGTGGTTCCATAACGATAAACCCTCGGAAGTTTGGAGCGGCCCGAGAGCCGGGAACATGGGGTTGGAACAGATACTTGCAAGGAAGGATATGCAAGGAAGGATATTTGGAAGGAAGGACGGGGGAAACATGGGCGCCCATATTACGTTGATCGAGTTCCGTTCCGGTGGGCTTTGGGTCGCCGGACCCGGGATAACTGAAAGCAACCTCGGATTAATCCCTACGTGAGCCGGCACTGAAATATAATTGAGATGGGATGAACCGCCGGTATAAAAAACCTTTGGCTCCCGTTATTGTAGTCCCTAGAATTCTACTACGACGCGAGGTTTTGAGCCCCGGTCGATAAACCAAAAGTGAGATGAAGGAGGGTATTGGACGCCCGAGTTTCTACCGAGACCACCCGGATCGGTCAGGAGGGGTTATTAAGGTTAAAGTTCCCTCGTAATGTAATGCCAGATATAGTGAGACCATCCTTCCAGGATGCCGGCCCCAGACATGATGTGAAGGCAGTCACCGGAGGCGTGCTGAGAGGGTGTCAATCGTGATACAGGAGGGGAGCGGAGGGGGACGTACTGCGTCAGGGCGAAGCATTCCTGGTCGGTCTATGGGTAGGAAATGAAGGTTAGGGTATAAAGGGGAGCTCAGCAACCACTGTGGCTGGGTTAGGACGGGTGAAATAGAGAATGATCGGTGCACGCACCTTGAAAATATCGTTGTATTCCGTCATCCAACTCCAGTTCCACCAGTGGGTGGTGTATCCGTGGATAGAGGTATACGGTTCGAAGCGGTTGAAGCAGTCCTCGTGGCCGGAGAGATATGCTCTCACGATGACCTGCCTATCCTTCCTGTCGGACTCGTTAAGGATCCTTTGGACGAGGTCGGCCCACATGGCGGTCGCGTGGACGAAAAATTGTAGGATGTTCCCAACACCGTCGCCCTTGCTGTTGGGATCCCTCATCCCTAGGAAGAGGCCAGTTGTCCAATGGCCGGCGGTGCTGACCACCATTGTCTGGTAATTGTTCTCCTTTGATGTAAATTGTTGGACGTATTCGTGGGGAGAGAGCGACCAAAATGCTTCCTCGCTGAAGAGGGGGGAGTCGGGGCCGCGGACATAGATCGAGGTATAAAGTCCTTCGAGTTCCTCTCGGGAGAGTAGGAGATCGACACGACGAAAGCTGACGAGGGGAGTGTTCTCTATCGAGAAGCCTTCCGGGAATGTGAGGTTGGGAACTAGTGGGGAGGTAGGGAGCAGGTAGAGGTTTTGTTGCCAATGGCGCTCGTAGTACGGGTTTTCGGTATAGTTGGGGGTCGCACGAACGTGGGGGGAGAGAAGGCAGGATAGGGAAAAGAAATGATTTTCCGTCACCGAATCTCCAATGAGCAGCCAACCGCCCTTCTCGACGAGGTCGGTGACGAGTGCATCCCTGTCGAGGGGACGGATGTCGCACTCCTTCGATGGGGACCACACATGGTCGAATGCCATAGGGAAACGGTTTTCCCATTGGTCTGGACGGTCAGATCCCAGATGCCAGAAGAACTCGCGGTCGGCAGCACAGCCTTCGAAACCGCCAAACGCGATCGCGTCACTGCTCTCGTTCATCTTGGTTCCTGGTGGGAATTTGTTGGCAGGCTTCCATGAACCTGCGGCGTAGGCTTCGGCAGAGCATTTACCGCTGCGGGTGTCGTTATGCTGGGATGGGATGATTTTGGGGTGGAAGTAAGGCTGGAGGTCGTGGTTATCGGAGTAGTGGTAGGCGGTAAACATGAACATGAGGATAATGCTTGCGCCAGCCATTAGCATGGCAGTAAACCGTGTCGGGCGGCCCATGAAGAATATCTTGGTTTTCAGCCAAGCGTAACTGAGCGGCAGGGGACGGGTGTGGGCGGCCGTGGTTGATCGTCGTTTGGTGGAGAGGGCGCGACGGCATTGATCACACGGCGGGGTCCGCCCAAGAGTTGGCTGCTGATGTTCACTACAGCTCCCTGTTTTTTGCTCCTTTTCGTGTCCAGGGTGTTTGCAAATATCCTGGTTCGTTCCAAGTCGTCTCATCCCCAATCCAGCTCACCCTCCGGCCAGGTTTCGGACGTGTACGATTCCCAATCGCAATGCGACACCTCTGTCGACGTCGTACGCAGTACTACTCACTCGGATGGAGGAAGAAACTCATCGGCTTCTTCTCGTTCAGTTCAAGAACAGCAAAGGGGAAACACCATGTACTGTGGCCCTGCAGCTGCTCGTCCCGTGCAACGTGAATGTTACAGATTCCAACAGTCGGTCCCGATCCTCCCGCGTAAGCGAGACTGTCGACCGTCGCTGACTGACCGTGATCATCAACAGCCGCCGAAATCACTTTGTCCGCCTGCGTCTGGTGCGCACCCTCGCCTATTCTTGTTCAATTGCTTACGGTGCTCTTGGATAGCAATGTCGCGTTCTACAACCTCCTCTCCGCTTGCGCATTGTTTTGCGTCAAGGCATCTGTCGATCCATTTTACGTGTGGACCCAGAACTGTAGTCAGGTCGTCCCCATGTCACAATACTACCCGTGGCCAGAAGCCCTCAACACTGTCATACCACCTTGGGCTTCCAAAAGGCTGAGCAGTGGTGGGAATTTTGATCCCTCGGCTGTGATGAAGGGTGAGTTCCCCTGTCTTCCCCTTTTTACTTCCCTATCCCGTGTTCGGCTATTCCCCCTCTCCGCGTGAACGTTTAACTAATCTCCCATGATCACTCTGCAAGCAGACAGTTGGTCCAATGTCCAGAAGGTTACTCCGGTGATCGTCGGTCTCGGTGTTCTGGTCCTCGTCGGCTTGTTCTGGTGGCTCTATCGCACTCACAGACGACATGCATCCTCTCGTAGGGCACAGAACGCGTATCCGGGCACCAACCGTACCCCTGCTCACCGCAGGGGCGAATCCGCAGGTTCATACTCCTCCACGAGCCACCTCAACTCCCCAAACACCAGCCAGGTCTCGTTACCTGTGCACCGAATCCGGTTTTTCTTCAGTGGCATGTTCCCTGTGCGTGAACGCCGCAGAGATACAGGATGGAACATCGAAGGGGATCCTGGGCTTTCCAGGAGAACTCCCGCTGTATACGATCCACCTTCACACAGAGACAGCAATTCTTTCTCCACACCCACGCCCAGTATCCACGCTCAAAATGACCTACCGCCCACTCCCACCGCAGCAACTTGGCCACCATTCCAGAGGATATCTCGTTGGTGGGCATCTATCAGCCCATCGAAAGGCAGGGATTACCAAGCTGTCCACCTTGCGCCGACACGGAAAAACAGCAAATTCGATGATGATTACGTCGAGACAGCGCTCGTATCCCCACCGCTCCAGAATCGGGCGTCGAACGTAGGGAATGGCCAGATTCCGTCTGTTGTCGCTATCTCGGACAGTGGAGGGGTGTCTGTTCCCCATCCCCAAACATCACAGCCCGTGGCCGAACCGACCAGCCCCACGCGCCTACCGATCTTACGGCCGAACCGCCTTGGAGATATCGTCGCGACTGAGGACACATCGCTTTCACAGCCATTACCATCCCCAGATGTAAGCTAGATCGTTTCCGGGCGGCGTCCTCCTCTGACCTTTCATCCAGGCGCCGACCACCGGCTCCCTCACTCCAAATCTGTCAGCGTTCCCGTCACCACCAGAGATCCGACAGCAAATGTCCAACGAGACTTTCCATACCTCACGGACGAACTTGTCAATCGATCAAGAGTCAGAACAAACCATAAAACCCAAGAAACTTAGCCCGGAGCTCCTCTTTCCTCCCTCCGTGAGAGCCGCTGGGTACTCAGTTCCTCCACGACCCGACGATCCCGTCACCCGGGCGTGGATCCCAAGGATGAATAGTACTTCGAATAGACACGCGAGGAATGCTACCTCGGATCCACCTCTCTACCAACAGTCACAGGATACTACCACAACCCTCCATCTACCTTCACCCCAAGCATCAACACATCCCTACCCTTACACAAACCATCTCCGGTCAACTTCGGACGTTACCGTACTAAACATCTCCCGGAGTCCGCGTTCCTACCACCAAGATCTCGAGACAATCGATACACAAGGCGAAAACATGTTGAATCGCCTGTCTCTAGCCGTCAACGAGCCAACTTCCGCTCACCCCACCACAAGTGAGAATGGGAGTGGCGACGGATATACAGATTTCACTCCAGTCACCATCGTCCACGGGTCGGATGCGTTGAAAAACCTGCAATATACACCGTACCCATCGTCGACAATGTTGCCATCATCCAGTCCCGGTGTGCTCCGTGGTGGTCACCCTCCGTCCACCAGGAGTTAATGGATCCCCCCAGGCCACCACCTGGCCATGGAGTTTGCTCGATTTTCTTAATTGCTTCCGCGTCCGCTTGTTGAACTTGGACTTTGCACTGTTTTTTTCATTGTAGTTGTTTCTGTCTCTGCTCATCTGTGTTTGTTGCTGTGACTTATCATTCTCAGTAGTATATAGCCTGAAGAATCCACTTCCGCACATCCCCTCCCATTCCCACTGACTTCCGTTCTTTTCTGCGCTTTTGTACTTCAGATCGAACAACCTTTTCCCCTTGTTTGTATCGCACCTGTTGAAATCAACTCTCTTACGTCTGCTCCCACGAAGAATTATACCAATAAATCGCTAGATACCATGTACAAGAACACCTGAACCCTATCGTTGGAATCACTAGGGGATCCGTTTGATCCTCACCTTCAAACCGTGGAAGGCCCAGGACGCCGTACGTCACCCGGGGTGCGGTCAGATCGCTCGAGGGGCGATTCTGTGTCAAAATCGTCTGAAATGAAGCTATGGAAGTGGCTCTAGTGCTCATGAAGTGTCAGCATCGGCGTCTCGCCCGAAAGGCACGTTGGGGCACAACGCTCGCCGCTTGGTTTTTTACTTGATTTACTAGCCTCGGCCCTTTCTCATGTCAGAGTGGTCGTCTACAAATACCACAACGACGTGATGCACTGGACACGGGGTGACCTCACCCTATACCCCTTCCCACCAACCCGCAGTCATGTGTTTGGAGGGTGAGCGCGTGTACGAGAATGATAGCGGATCTTTATATAGTAGCGCTTCCGGTCAATATGGGCCATGCATGGCGGGCTCAGCTCCAAGATTCTTGCGTTTCTTGGCCGGTTAGATCGGGAGATCGCGGCGTCGTTGAACAAAGAGTTCTCGATTACATCAGCTCTACAGTACATAAGGCACACGGGGCAAGAGGCGCCAATCCACAAGCACTAAACACCAATGGTCGTAATTGACCGATCAACCCGCCATGGCCGAAGGCTGCTCGGGTTGGATACCAAAAAGTGCGATAATCTCTGGGAGGGTTTTCAGCGCATGGGGCGGAGAACTGCCGTTGGTAACTCACCCTGGAGACGTGCCTCGCGTCGTTGGCGTGGAGTCTCTTTACTTTTCATACCAGAAAAAGCCTCCTTGACAAGATTCTTCTTCTTCTCTTGTATGTCGAGGACCTACATCGTAGAGAGGTTGTCAGCGTATGGCGTAGCCTAGACCCCGGTCTCTTACCTTAGATTCAACAGTATTCTCCGCGATCAGCTGGTACACGCGAACCGGCTTCGTTTGACCTACCCGGACGAAGTGAATTATTGTAACATATGCCGGAATGGGCAAGCGAGCGTACCAATCCTGTTACAACGGTCGATTGCCTGGCTCTCGATCCCTTCTTGCCACCACCTGTAGCGGGTGAGGGCGAGATGAAGGTATGTTTAGACATAAACTCACGGGTCCATACTAGGCAGCTACACATCAGCGACGCGCGCGCGAAGCGAAAGAAGGAATGACTCACAGGAAAACATTGTTTGCGACGGTCAGATTAAGGCCCAAAGCTCCAGCTGCGGTGCCCTCGTGAGCGTGGCCAAGTTGTCGCTGACAAGGATATTACCTTTGAGTGAGATAAGCATCACGCGAGGGTTAGGCTCCCCGCCCAACTCCCCGAGTGCCTCCAAAACGCTGGATTTTGCGGTGGCTTTCCCCTTGGCGATCGCTCTACCTTTGCCTTTCCCTCGCTTGGCGTGAATGGCCTCATCACTCTCGACCTCCGTGGCGCTGTAGTCGGACTGGTCGTCGGGGGCAAATTCAGAGGCATTATCCTCGCCGTCATCGATGTCGATTGGTTGTGACTTAGATTGGGTCGCAGGACGAAGACGCGAGCTTCGCCCCACAGGTTCTTCGTCAACAGCGGGGGATGCTTCCTGGATCGGGACGCAAAACCTGGCGATGGTGTCTGCGCGACGTTTCGCGGAGAGCTTCCCGTCGAATCGACAGTATTCTATACCCGCATCATCAAGTGCATCGCCGATCTAGGGGCTCACTGAGTGTGCTAGAGTTTGGGAGGTTGCGGTGCTTCGCACCTTATCAAGGAAACTTGTGAATTGCGAAAAGACCAAGGACTTGTCCCCACTTGGGGTGAGTCGAAGGAGGCCGATCAGCTGATCAATCTTCGCAGACGACCCAGTGCGCAAATCATTATCGGTCTCATCATCGTCTTCCCTTCGGACAGGTGCCTGGGTGAGATCCGTGACGGGTGGTGGCTCGATCAAGTCCCCCAACCCGATGCTCCGACGATCCTGTGAAAGGGGTGAGATATATGCGTTGTGAGTTGTGGCCTAGGCTTACCATAGGACATCTTGGATCTCGTGCTATTACCTCAGAGATACTAGAAAGAGTCAACCAGGGAGACCAACCAGCTCTGCACCTAAACCTACCAAGGGAAACAGTACGTGTGCGTGCACGGCGTGATTCTCGGCTCTGTGAGGACTCCAAAACAAACCGGGCATTCTTCATTGTCCTCCATGGCCTGGAAGAGCATGCCCTGCAACCGGATTCTTTCCGCAGGTGTAACGTGGATGATACTTTGTGGCTGATCGCCACCTTCTGACATCTTGAGTTTTTCCAAGTAGTTTGCTGGGATGAGCCCCGGGTGTAAGGCGAGTTGACGAAGCCGGGTGAGCATACTGAGTGCTCCGGTAGAGAACTAGGAAACATCAGAAACGCATCCACGTAAGATTGGACCAACCCACATTCAATCCACCGCTCCTGAGGAGCCCTTCGACTTTACCACGTGAAACCTCTTCAACGGCATCGTAGAGTTCCTACGAACTGGTCAGCGCTGGGGTAGATAGGCCAGATCTGATAAACCTACCCTTGCCTTCGGGTCCAATGCGACAGGGACGACGATCATATCCACCTTGAAGGGGTCAGTAACTGGTGGAAGAACGACTGGGTGTGCTTACAGGTGGCAGGGGGACGAGGTTATTTCCTTCAGAATCTTGCATCTACGAGCCCTTGGGTCAGAGACTCGAATGATTTAAAGTCGGAGAACCTGTACCTCCTTGGTTCGTCTGATGCAAATCTGGGTCATGATACCCTGATGGTGTATTAGCTTGGGATCTGCGCCCTCTTCAAGGGTACCCACCCGTAATAACTCTGCACCCGTTGATCCACCAGCCTTCAGTGGACGTAGAATGAGCGTGTTGAAATAGTCCGACTGGTCCAAGGGGTGGCAGATCTTCAAGAACGTCAAGAGGGAGCCGAGGTCTTTTGGGGAGTTCAACTATCGGATGATGAGTGTTAGGTTACACGGGGGGCGGAACGGAGGGAGAGACGCACAATCGGGGTCCCAGTCAGAGCCCAACGCCTCTCAGCTGTCAATGCGCTGACTGCGACGGCTGCCTTCGTTTTTGGATTGCGGATTTGGTGGCCTTCATCGATAACGACCCGCTTCCACCGAATGTTCAACAGGGTTGACTCGGTCTTCTTTCTCTTGCTTGAACCCTCTGCAGCGGTCTTCGAACCTCCACTGTGGTCACTCACGACAGTCTGGTAGGTGGTGAGTACGACGTCATACTTCCCCAGTTCCTCTGCACTGAGGTTTCTGTTAGCCCCGTAGTAGGTGACATAAGTGAGGGCTCCAGTGACGCAGTGTTCGTCAATCTGCGTTTGCCAATTTGATAGGACGGACAGTGGCACGACTGAAGGAGTACATTTAGCGAAGGCCAAGATTGCATACCACGCGTTAATTCACCAATGAGGGTGGAGTCGGAAAAACCTGGTGATGGATCAGGCTTTGTTGCAAGAATGAGTGCGATCATTGTGAGGGTTTTCCCTCTTTGGGATTTTTAGAACAGGTTAGAGTTCATGAACTGTGCACGTACAAGCCCATGCTATCGGCACATAGCGCGCCTCTGCCAAGCCGGGGTGGCGCCTGTTGGGGGGTCTTCGTTGCAACTTCGAATAAAGATGAGGAGCTGGGGTAATGCGGAGAGAGTTACGACACACGATTGAGGTAATAAGTCTGGAGAATGTGTAAATAAACGTGGGGCTGGATGAAAGACGCGTTACTCACCTTCCCTTCAGCTTTCTTGAGTTGCCAGAACTGCACGGGATGGTCGGTCTCCGATTTGGGAAGGACCGGATTCTCGCGGTCGATGCACCAAAGTATCGCTTGTTTCTACATGAACGTCAGCCCACTTGGGACGCCCTCAGTGACGTCGGACCAGTACCTGATGCTTCATCAAATTGACAGTGAGATTTCCAGCATCGATACCCGGAGGGTTGGGGTGTTCGGGAAGTGTAAGCACGTCGTCCGTGGATAAGAGCTGGTCTAACAAACTGGACCGTCGCCCTTCGTCATTGACTTTCTCCAAACCATCCAGAATCTGCCGCAGTTCGGTAGCTTTATTCATATCCTCTGCGAGCTTCTTCTGGGCAGCCACTTGTGCAGGGGTAAGCACAGGAGCGTGTGGTTTGTATACGTTGGAGTAGGGGTCATGATAGGAAGTGTATGTGGGTGCGGCATGTGCCTGCGTTGCTGGCACGTTGCTACGTTGGGATGACGAAGGTCCAAATCCTCGTTGCCCGGGAGTGGCCCAGATCAAGAGGGGTTCCAAGGCTTGTCGCTGATCCATCCTACCGTAGATCTTGGCGCTCCTGCAAATGCTGTCTAGAAAGACTCCATAAGAGTGAGGCGTTAGGGACTCACATCGAGAGAGAATATTTGAAGCTCCCCACTGGAGGCGGTCAGAGCCCTGCCTGAGTCGCGGCATGGAAGACTTACTGTTTCCTTCGAGCATCGTACCTTCGACAGTAACTTTACCTTGATCAAGTAGTGGGGCGAGCTTGGCGACGACATTCCTCGGAACATGACCAACTTGGATATTGTTAATGTTTAATACTCGAACCGCGTTTCTGTATTGACGGTCAGGCCAGCGCATACATCCACCGTAAACGCTACTTACCGGTCGTATTGGTTATGCGGCTCTCGTACGAGTTTCACCTGTTCCCCGTACCCAACGAGGCCTAGCGGAGGTGTCAATATTGGACGTGCAACCAAGTTTTTGGCGTATATAACCTTTATAGTATTGAACCCCGACGATGCTGGTGTGAAGGGTGGTGTATAGCTCCTCGGGGGGTTCGTCTTCCTCTGAGTCATTCAGGTCTGCCTCCTCCGCGACCTCGATTATCTGGGAAGCGGTTGGTGGGTAAATCGCGTTTGGTACCCTCGGAGCAGGAGCAGGGGTAGGAGCGGCCATAACCGCGCTCGTGGTTGCAGCTGCAGAAGTCGACGCGAAAGACGGCTCGATAAATGAAGCCTTTCTTTTCTTCCCTTTCTCATTCGTTTGGGAGGGGCCGGGGGTAGGCGCGGCGGTCGGGCGGACGACCACCGTCTTGTTCTTGATAGCGAGGCGAATTTTTGCTTGGTCTTCCGCCCTATCGAAAGAAGGTTAGCGGTCGCTAATGTTTCTGGCTTTGGAAACCTTACCCCAAGGTATGCCATCCCATGGCCGACTCCGGTCGTGCCCTACCAACGGCTCCAAGAATCTGAGGCGTAACGCATTCCCTGGCAAACTATGCTAAGCGAGAATGAAAGAGGTACGATTGGTGTGAAATACCAATGCCTCCACTTCACGTATTGTAATCTCCCTCTCTCCCATTGTGATCCGTACCTTAAAGCCCCTTTTGGGATGGGAGATCCCCCACAGTCGCCGTGGCACCTTGCCCGAGACGATGGACTATACTGCAAGGGGGTCAGCAAGCGAACACTACTGCTGTACGACTTGGAGAACTACCTCTAGATAATGAATCACCATCGCTCCGTTGCCCGACGGGGATACTTAATGAGTAGATCAAAGTCAAGCTTAAATCGCGTGACGCTACTCACGTGGTACCCGACTCCCCTATGTCACAGTCACGATCACAGCAGCCGTGATCGAAATCGGCGACTTGCAGGCCACTTCCTCGTTCACCCTCACCTTACCGACTGTGTCGGGTGCTCTATAGAAAGATGGCTACCCAAGACTCTTCAGCAGGACCGTCCACAACCCAAGGGGGGACCTTGTCTTACGATCCCGAACAAGACCCCGAGGAACGGAGGCGTGTCCGGCGTAATTACCGCGACTTGGCGAGAGAAACAGAAAGTTGGTCAGCCTCCCGAATGAAAGGCGGTCCCATGCTAATTGATTCTTAGATGTGAATCCTGCAGAATACTCTGCGACCGATATGGCTCGGCGGCTGCATCGGGCCAATGACCTCTTCGGACAAGGTACAGCAGACCGGACAGCAGCCACCCCGCTGGCATTGCTGACCAGGTTTCCATTCACCAGTGAAAGGAACTCAGGAAGCCACCCTTGATTCTGCGTTCCTGGTCATGGCCTCGAACATGAGCGCTCTAAAAGCTCGTTCTATGAAAACAACCGCTGGGGCGTTTGACGTGGAAGATTTCGTCGAGAAGCTTATTTCCTTTATGGGAGGTAACAAAGCGACCGCGGAAGCCGCCGAGGAAGGGGTCGAGGTGGACGACACGGCTCCTCTGAAATGGGATAAGATCGGGCGCAAAGCCCTCGCAAAGAGTCGGCGTGTCCCAGTTATAGACTTCATGTAAGTGGGACCAGCGTCGGGGTGGGGTATATCCAGTTAACCCTGGCTTAGGCTCGGGCCGCTCTCCGCCGAACAGAAGAAGAGGGCCCAATCCAAACGCACTCGGTTAGAGAAGCACGAGGAGGATTTACGGCGACCCCAGGAGATTACCGAAGAAGATATCCAACGTTCGGAAAACGAGACCACGAAGAACGTGGCAAACGTGCGTCGCCAATCCCCTCGGGTACGGAACTGTATCCCATCTATATCCTGACGCTCAATCAGATCCAACGCGTTCTCGAGGCGACTGGGGAGGTCAACCTCTTCAAGTTTATCATCAACCCTGATGACTACGCGCAATCGGTGGAGAACTTATTTTATCTCTCCTTCCTCATCCGCGACGGAAGTTGTAGCCTGGACGTCGAATCTGGAGAACCGAAAATCTGTACGTATTCAATATACTTTAATCGGGCTTACGCTGTAATTTCGACAGGCGGAGTAGAGAAGCCTACCCAACAGGAATACGATGAGGGTCTCACGAGAAGGCAGTTCGTCTTCGAGTTTGACCAGGAAACATGGAAGGTGGGTTGCACTCTTGCCTGTTTGTTCAGGCTTTGATGAAGACCTTCCAGCGTGCCATCGAGGTTTTCGACATTACTGAATGCATCGTCCCCGCGCGTTCCAAGGACTCAGGTGTCACGAAAATCACTGGAAAGAAGGGGTGGTACGGATAAACATGCTTCGACATAGACAGGATGTCAGGAGGTGTGCACGCATGGACTGTTGTACTGTATCAACAAGTAATCGTAACATGCTTCATTGTTTTCACGGAGCATTAAAGCAATCGGCACCGATGATATAATTCGTCCAATGAGACCCATAAAGAAAGAGATGAGAACGCCAACGACAAAGTATACGGGAATGTTTAAAGTATAGTATATAAGTACAAGTAATTGATACACGAAACCAACGTGAGGTGGCCTAAAGTGTGGATTAAAACAGGTCTGGAGGTGAACGAGCGAAGGTGGCCAGCATAAAGAGCGGATAAAGAGCGAGCAAAGGCTAATACCGCCCGCGTTTCTCTAGGACGCCGTTGCCCACAATAGCAGCAGCCTCCTCCCACGGCCGTTTTAGTGGCACGGTAGAGGAAAGACCTGATGACTTGTCCATTGTCGAGTACTGGATGCTATTCTGGGAGGACGTCCGCGTAGATGTTGACATGAGATGTGCGAGATGTTTCTGTTGGAACGGCCAGTCAGCACCTAGAGAGGAGGCGAAGGTTGGAATGTAACGCACCTCTAGAAGCTCTATCAATTCTACCCTTTCGACCGGTTTACTGAGGACATCGTTCATCCCGGCAGTAAAATAGCTCATGACGTGACTAGGCTTAGTATTTGAGGTGACAGCGACGATGGGGGTGTCTCGGTTGAATTGGCGGATCATGGATGTGGCTGAACAGCCGTCGAGTTTGGGGATAGATATATCCTGTTGGCAATGGTCAGGGCAAAAGCGAGTCAGATAGGGGAGGGTGGACCAACCATAAAAACCAAGTCGAATTCCTCTACGTTCATCTTGTTCACGGCAGATGCACCATCGAACGCGAGATCGACAGAACAACCGTAGCCTTGGACGTACTTGGTGCATAAGTTCCGGCTGACCTGATCACCCTCAACAACGAGAACGCGAGGAGTTGTAGACCAGGACGGGGTAGGTTCCCGTTTCTGTGAGGATACATCTCCGGACATGTTGAGCGATGATCCCGAGGAGACTCCTGCTGGGAGTGTGCCAGATGTCATGAGCCTCGTGAGGACCGAATCTGGCCTTGGTATGGCGTCCATTGTCCGGAGGTCGAAAGAGGATCCATTCTTAGAGGGATCGATGCTAAGGGGACCACCGGAGACATCGGTCATGAAGTCGTCCACTGAGAGCGTGGCTCCACCCTGCTCAGGAAAAAAGGGGTTGGCGCTGTTAGGGTTCTCGTAGAAGGGGGAGGTCGAAGTGGTGTTTTCGTTGGGGAGGACGTGTTGGGCCACGCGGTTGGCGACCATTGTCTGGTCCACCTGAAGAAAGTGCTGGATGAGGCTCTGAACAAGCATGTCGTGCTGGCCAAGATCGCGCTGGAAGTTGACCATCTCGTTCAAGACCTCCTTGTAGTTGGTCTCGACACTACGCAATCGCTCGGCCATATCATCGTGAGCGCGCGTGAGGTGGTCAACCTGGGCCTGAAGGCTCTCGATAGTACGGGTATACTCGACGGGGGGACCCTGGGATGAGACATACGGAGAGGCGGGGGGTCTCCGTGAGATGGCAGCCTTGCGTTTGATGTTCTCCAACGAGTGGGGACGGTCCGCTCGGAATTCGGGATGTCGGAATGTCCAACTCTAAAACTGGGGTGTCAGTGTTCCTGTGACCCGAGGGGAATGGAGGGGTTATTTCACCTGTTCACCGAATGGGCTGTCATCCGAGTTCTTGACTTTGTGGAAGTCGTACTTGTTGAGTTGCCGGACGAAACTCGCAAAGTTGGAGTGCTTGAACACCCGAGGCAGAACGGATTTTGTAAATTCGTTCATATCCTTGACGACGAAGCAGTCGCCCCTCGGACCCCATGATACGACGTTCACAATCTCGGTCTCTTCGAGCATTCTACATTTCGTCAGACCCGGGAAGGCTCGATTGAAATTCAAATACACACTTGAACAGTTTTTTGACGAAATCACTCGTTGTCCCCCCTTCACCAGATTCCTGTTTCGTATTAGCCAGCTGGCTGTCAGACTCGCTATGGAGTTCATCCTCGACGGCTGACACTTGGTTCTGGACTGAAGAGATGGAGTTTCGGGTGGGATATCGGCTGGAAGAGGCGTTGAGGGTGGTGATTGTGGGCAAGGGTTCGGCAGTGCGGGAAGGGTAGAGGGAGGGCTTTGCCGAGAGGAGTGAAGGGGTTGGCAGTTGCGAGATCTGGCCCTGTCGCCGAGTCCGGCGGTCAGACTGGCTCATCGGTGACTGGTGCATAGAGCGTGTGTAGGGATGGCTAGATTTCTGGGGGAGGTTGGCTTAACAGTTGACCATTTTTCTTTTGAGCGTTGAGTGCCAGGTAGTTTTTCATCCGGGCTGTCGAGGGCTGGTGATCAGTTGATCGGCCACCGCCTCTACGATCAATCCGAGCGCTCTAGGCCGACATCGAGGCCCACTCGAGGTTCGTCCTGACCTCTCTCACTACAAATTCCTATAAATTCAGCACGGCTCGACTTACAGTCTGGAACATCGAGCCCTCGAGCTCGGGCGGAGGACATTCAGCGCGAGTACCCTCGCAGTGTTTCGGGCGGTCGTCGGGCACCCCCGGCTCCCAGTCGTCCCCCTTCCTTCCGCGCCTCGTTTCTGCTCGACCCCTCCGGTCCGATGCCATCTCCAGATTAAGATCCGTCTTTGCTCGCGGGAGGTCACCGTGTCTTGTGAACGCCAGGATTATGCATTCCGGCCTTCCGGGAGAACATCCGTTGTGTTATCCCCGACAGGTTGGGCCCGGACGTCGCAAACCCGCGCGCCAAATAGAGTGTATGGCATCGATCACCATCATGGGGCTTGACCACAGGTCACTCCTTGTGCTTCTGACCCGGAAGCATTCTCATAAACACGACCGTGCTTTCGTGCATTGGTGAATCACCCGCTACCTTTGCGTGTTTTTGGTGCGGTTCAAACGTTCATGGCCCACCCGTCAAACGATGGGCCCTGTGATGCGGGATGGCCCAATGGGCCTCACCGCCCACGCCGCCAACGCTTATAAGCGAGCGCAAGATGGGCTGAAGTCCCCACTTCCCCGCCAACCATCCACCGTCATGGCGAAAGCTAGGAAATGTTGCTGCACCCCCGAGCCGTACAAGCATTTGCTTTACCTCGCCCTTTATTTCGAAAGGGTGAGTTGAATCCATCCCTAGGTCGGTGGCTGCCTAGATCCTGACCTCAAACTAGGCGTTTCCTGAGAGCCTCAGAGATTCCACGAGCGCAAAGGAGATATTATCTTTCAGCAATTTGGCCGCATGGGTCACCCTGCCATCTGTTGTGCTCTGGCAACACATCCACACCAAATATATTCAAGTACCTAAGCACATAGGGCGCGAGGTCATCATCCGCGCTTCCATGGAGGACTTGAGGGCATATCGGGAATTCGTACGTGTGCGAAAGATCCCGAGTGTGTATTACCCTCTTATCAAATCTTCTCCTCTAGCTTCTCCCACCCCCCACTCAAAACCATCCCGTGTTTGAGCTCGATAATGCCCAACAGTGGATTGACCCCGGTCATTTTTGGGCATTTAAAACGTACGGCGCGCAAAGGTTTGATACTTCTGGTCGCTGCTCGTATTGCGGGTTCTACCACGCCATCAAGAGATTGGAGGAGCTAGAGAAGAAAGAAATGAGGCGCGAAAGCCGCGCCAGACGTCCCGGCTTTTTTCAGCGCATCCTCAGTCATGTCGGGAGTCCAGATAGGACGCCCACCCCGACAGACCAAGAGGTTGCGGTGGAGTGCTAAGCTTACCTCGCTTGTGTTTTCATCCATCTTATTTTTATTTATCGGAACGCTCATACGGAATTGCGGAGATCAATGTACTTTACTCACACTGCGAATCTCTATTGATTATTGATTCCCCCGATGCATTTTGACCTCTGGCAGTTGGCTGAAGCTAGAAAATCCCCGCGCACGTGACCGACGCGGTGATTCTAAGCGCCCACTCCGGGACCCCGGACCCCAGTCACGATCGCCACTTCCTCACTCATTAACTCATTGACTGACCGCTAATATTCCTCCCTGGCCTGCAGAATCGCCAGAATTTCGACATAGTACATGCGTGTCTTGTGTGTAGCCGAGAAGCCATCCATTTCCAAGTCGGTCGCGCAGATCCTTTCCGGTGGTCAATACACTACGGTGAGTCCCGGGCACTCGAAGACCGCGTCGCATACTCAGAGTTTGGCAAGCGCAACACCTCTTCCCCGTTCATCAAGAACTATGATTTCGATTACCCGCAGACTCGATCCCAGTATACTGTCACCGCGGTCGCCGGACATCTTATGAATCAAGACTTCGGTTCTGCGTTCAAGTCCTGGAATAGCTGCGATCCATTCAGTCTGTTCGAAGCGTCTATCGAGGTTACCGTCGCGGCCGACAAGAAGGACATAGAGAAGAACTTGCAGCAGGAGGCTCGACGCGCACAGACACTGATGATTTGGACGGACTGTGATCGAGAGGGAGAACACATTGGGTACGAGGTCGTTACCGTTTGCAGACGGGCAAACGCGCGCATTACCGTGAAGCGCGCCCGGTTTAGTGCGATCATAGCTCCGTGAGTTTCGCCTCGTATAATGTGGAACCGGAGCTGAGAGTGTGGTAGTCAGATACACAACGCAGCTCAACATCCGGTGGAACTCGACATGAACCAAGTGCATTCAGTTGAAGCTCGTATCGCCCTGGATCTTCGTATTGGCGCTGCTTTCACTCGCCTACAAACCCTTGCCCTGCAGAACCGGTTTGGGGTTCTGAAAGAAAACGTAGTTTCATACGGTACGAAGAAGTGACCACCATTCCACATTCACGCTGCTCACATCAAGTGATAGGACCATGTCAGTTTCCTACATTAGGATTCGTCGTTGCTCGCTTCAACCAAGTTCAAGCATTCCGGCCGGAAACCTTCTGGTACATCTACCTTGCCATAAAAAAGAGAGAAGGCCGCGGACCGGAAGAAGAGGTCGTCTTTTCCTGGAACAGAGGACACTTGTTTGATCAGGGTATTGCCCTTCTTCTGTACCAATCAGCACTTGCACGCCAGCACGGCGCTATTGTTACCAAGGTCACGAACAAGAACACTGAAAAATGGTGAGTCACGATTTTGACCCTGGGGGATAACATGGTTTAGATGGTGGACTCTACAGGAAGCCCCTACCATTAACAACGGTAGAACTCCAGAAAAGTGGTTCGAGGTTGCTTAAACTTGCGCCTAAGAGGATCCTCGATGTGCGTTCGCGGGCAGTCAAGGGCAAGACACCATCTTATTTATCCTTAGATAGCGGAGAAGCTCTATCAACAAGGTTTCCTCTCATACCCCAGGACCGAAACCGACAGGTTTGACCCTCAGTTCAATTTCATGTCCCTCATCGAGAAGCAAATGGCAGACCCTGCGTGGGGGGGTTTCGCTCGGGAGTATGTCTTTCGCCCTATTAGCCGCACATCAACTGCTTATATCTCGAAAAGCTTGCACCAAGGCACGTTCCAGCGACCGAGAAACGGCAAAAACGATGATCACGCCCACCCTCCCATTCATCCTACCGCATACGCCGGGAATCTGGCGGGAGACGATAAACGCGTGTATGAGTTCATTGCTCGCAGGTTCCTCGCGTGTTGTTCGAAGAACGCTCTCGGGTATCAGACTCGGGTCGAAGTTGATTATGGCGGGGAAGAGTTTCACGCGACTGGTAAGCCGAA
>Ga0307511_10001294_pt1 | contig 26528 bp, 17 predicted proteins | sample 13_EM_MG_FD_200266 | JGI IMG/M metagenome (GOLD analysis project Ga0307511, IMG submission 200266) | Populus trichocarpa ectomycorrhiza microbial communities from riparian zone in the Pacific Northwest, United States - 13_EM | ecosystem: Host-associated > Plants > Roots > Unclassified | place...
TTTTTCATGACATAGCCAAACACTGGAAAGTGTTTTCCAACTTATTTTTCATTACACTACCAAATATCGGAAAATACTTTCCCGGAATTCACTTTTCTCGTAATTCACTTTCCAAAAAAAAATTACTTTCCAGCAAACAAACGGGGTCTAAGATCGAACAAGTACATGCTCTCTTTAATCTTGAGGGCCTTTTAAATTAATAAAGTAGAAAACCACAACAATAATAAATTAAAGAATGAAATTGTAGGTGTGAATTCTATAAAGAACAAAATTACAATCCTGCCATGACACCCTCCTCTCTCCCCACCCTTTCCAGACATTCTAATTATGGTTACAATGTTTCAAGTTTGAACATGTATTTCACTGTTGTTATTATTTTAATAAAGGACCAGAAGATTCATAAGTAGGATCGATGCAAAGTCTCATGACACTAACAATTACGTAGATTTCTATATATTACATTTGGTAACGTTATATATAATATTTTTAAAAGTATTTTTCAAATAAAAATACATCAAATTTAAAACAAGTTTTAAATAAAACTAAAAAAACAATTAATTAAAATACAAAGGCCAGAAGAGATTAGCACGTGTTTTTCTTTGGAAAAAAAGAGAGAGTCAATCTTCGTTATAATTTTCAATTATCAAACAACATCAATACCTTGAAGTTTCTCATACGTCCACGCCATGAAAAAACAACAGGCTTGACCCTAGCGTGCTTTACCCACAAAAACATCACCACCCACGTCAGAATCCCTCTATAAATAGGTGACTCGATCTTTTTAACTCCAAGCTTCTTTAAACATTGTTCTCTTTGGAAAGAAATTCTTAGGCAATGGCAGAGATCAGAAGCAGGATTCTGTTCATAGGAGGCACAGGATACATTGGAAAATTCATTGTAGAAGCAAGTGTCAAGGCAGGCCACCCAACTTTTGTTCTCGTCAGAGAGTCCACTCTCTCTAGCCCTGCTAAATCCACTGTCATTAACAACTTCAAGAATCTTGGTGTCAATTTCCTCCTGGTAAGTCATTTTTGTTTAAACTGACAAACATTACAAGGTTACTGCCAGATGTTGTGTTTATGAATACATTGCATGGTCAATTTGTTCATTGGTTTGACGTTATTTATTTATGCTTGTTTTTTGTTTTAATATGAAGGGAGACTTGTCTGATCATGAGAGTTTGGTGAAGGCAATTAAGCAAGTGGATGTTGTGATATCTACCATTGCTCACGATCAGTTATATAATCAAGACAAGATCATCGCGGCCATTAAAGAAGCTGGAAATATTAAGGTATGTAGTTAAACTTGTTTGAGTGGATGAATTGTAGCTTAATTGGCATGTTGTCATTCCGGCCTCGTACCGGACCAAGGTTCAGATCTCCTTGTAACTTCAAAAGAAGTGAAAGAAAACTGCTTGGTCGAATCAACTTTATTATTAGTTCTCGAATAAACCAGGATAGCTAAGAAGAACTGTTTCTGTTGCAGAGATTTTTCCCATCAGAGTTTGGAAATGATGTGGATAGAGCGCATGCTGTTGAACCTGCAAAGACAGGATTCGCTACAAAGGCTAAAATTCGACGAGCTATTGAGGCTGAAGGAATTCCATACACTTATGTGGCATCAAACTCTTTTTCTGGTTTCTTTCTTCCAGCTTTGAACCACTCTAGGTCTGGGGGTTTGTGGCTGTATCTCCATGCACATGTCCAGGCTTCAACTTCAAGCATTGGTAGCAATGCAGAAACGACAACATTGAAACAACCTGGAGCTCCTGCCTCACCTAGAGATAAAGTTGTCATTTTGGGTGATGGAGATACCAAAGGTAACATATAGCATCTTTTAGTATTCGATTACAGTGTTTTACTAGATGATTATTGGTTGACCTTGAAATCAGTTCTTGCCCTCTCTGGATTGTTTCGTGCATTATGGCCTGTGGATAGTCTAGGCAACTTTTGCAAGGCATATAGTGGCCTGCAACAAGCCGGTCTATGCTTCCCAGAATCTTACAGTTTCATATTTTGATCAATAGTGGTTTTCAACAAGGAAGATGATATTGCCACATATACTATCAAAGCGGTGGATGATCCAAGAGCAGTGAACAAAACCCTCTTCATTAAACCCCCATCCAACATCATCTCATCCAATGATCTTGTTTCTTTGTGGGAGAAGAAGATAGGGAAAAAAATTGAACGGATCTATGTTCACGAGGAGCAACTTCTGAAGAATATTCAAGGTATGATTATATATCATTTCTTCATTGACTTCGAATGAAAATCTGTCCATTTCAAGCATCGATCCTTCGGGCTCTGCCGCCTCGAGTTGAATAATTTTTAGAGATACTGTTGTTCTTAGTTTCAGTTGTTCAAAATTAACACGGTGAACTAATCAGGCAGTTTAACATTACTTCTCTTCTCTCGCTGCAGAAGCTTCAGGTCCACGCAAAGTGATTTTATCGATTTGTCACTCTTTGTTTGTGAAAGGAGATCAGACCAACTTCGAGATTGAGCCATCGTTTGGTGTAGAGGCTTCTGAGCTTTATCCTGATGTCAAATACACTACTGTAGCTGAATACCTTAACCAGCTTTTTTGAGTCTCTGCGTTAAATAAGCAGCTTTACCTCAATAAACAATAATCTTGTACATACGATATATATAATTAATTGGGCCTCGTAGTGTGGGGAATAAGGAGGGTGCGTGCAATGCCTGCACTTGTATTATTCATCATGTTGTTTGTGTACCACGTATCTTAGGGACCTGCTGATCCCTCTTTGTATTATTTCTTCTTATGACTACTTCATCTGACATTGTGGGATTCAGGCTTGATTTTATTAACTAGTTAAATCCATGTAAGTAAAGTTATTTTGATACCTTAATCCCACTAATTTCTTACATTATATCCTATTTTGATAAATGCATAATTAAAACAACGTGGCTTGCACTCTACCGAGGAATCCTTTCTTGCCAGTCTGACTCTCCATGCCACCCAGAGGGATTTCAAGGACAGAAGCCATGCAGTGATTACACACCATGGATCAGCAAGGATGCAAAAAAATAAAAATAAATAAAAAACCCCTTTCAGTAATTATATAAGTATATCCCTCTTGAGAATGAGATTTCTGGTTGTGTGCGTGCATGATTGTATTATGCTAATTGTAATTAATTAAGGTTTTCAACGATGGAGACCTCCACAAAGATCATCATTAATTTTAACAAAAATCCCTTCCCATTATGATCACTCTAAAAAAATTGGAGAAATCACACCTCATGAATTGACAACCATTTGTAATGCCCACACAAATCAACATCAAGTGGGGAATTGCTACACAAGAGGTGTACTCTACCCTCCTCTTTGCAATTAATCTCAGTGTGTTCCCATATTTTGTAGCTCTTAATGCAATTAAGAGAATCTTTTTCAAAAGTATTTTTTAATTTAAAAATATATTAAAATAATTTTTTTATTTTTAATATCTTTACATCAAAAACAATAAAAAAAACACCTAAAAATAATTAATTTAATATCTTTTTAAATAAAAAATAATTTAAAAACATGAACTAATACAATACCAAATAAATTGCAATTTTTAAATATATTTATATCAATACTCTTAAAAAATATTTTATATCTCAGTACTAAACACAATAGAATACTCTTACCAACTCACTTGAAAATTGATCTACTGCTTAGAAGGCTTGAAAAGATGACAAAAAAGTGAGGGAAAAAAAAAAAACAGAAAGGACAAGAGACAGCAAGTCTGGAATTAGTCTTTGCTGCTTGTCTTGATTGACCCCTGGATTGATGAACTAACTATCAAGGACAAGAAGGAGAGCCACCATAATTTATAATATCTATTAGTTTGTTTCTCTCATTAATAAGAGGAGGAATTAGGAAATAGGATGGTGAGTGGTGATCCCAGTTTTCGCGTTCTTTGCTGTATCCCACTTTTATATAGTTGATAGCTCATAGCAGTAGTTATTTTCAGATACCAAAACTGTAAGCATCAACTGTCTTCACCTTCCTTTTATTCTATTATGTACTTATATTAGCTGTGTTTTTGTTTTTGTTTTTTTTCTTACATACGTTTATGTTTCTGTCTAGATCTCGAAAAACAGTGCTAATCCAAGGGTTGAGGAGATAGATATATTGAAGTGAAGAAAGAAAGAAAGGAACGTAGAAAGATTGAAACTTTACAAGGGAGATGGGGTTGAATCACTGTTGTAGAATTGTCTTCTTCTTCTTTCTCTTGACGGGTCTCTTTGCTTCTCCTTCTTTTGCTTCTACTTTCATTTCAGGTACTTATTTTCACTTTCAAGTATGCTTGCTTTTGATTTTTGTTTCAAAGATCCATTTTTTATGCTGTGTCTTTCTTTGTTTATTTGGATGCAGATGGTGTTTTTGAATCTCATGCTTCTACTGGCAGGAATCTTCTTCAGACTAAGAAAGGTTGCCTTTTTTAACTACTTATTTGCTCAATTTTGGTCAAATTTTGTTTTGGGTTCTCTAGATTGTGATCACAATAATGCTTTCTTCTGTGATGTCAGGGATTCCAGTTTTTATTCTTTTGTTATATGCCCCATTTTGTTTGAGTTAACAATCATGCTTGAGGTGTCTAGGTTTATCTTTAGTTTTCTCTCCTCTGGTACTCAAAGGTCAAGTCCTTTTGGTAGGGTTTCTAAAGGAAATTTCATCATCACTTCAACCTCATGATATTCTTTTGGGTATAATATAACTACAAGGACTGTAATCTTTATTGCCCAGTTGTGTTTGCTAAAAGCTCTTGTGGAAAGTTATTATCACCTATGTACTATTTCATTTCCACTGTTGATCCGTCAACACACATAGTTTGTTTTACACTTTCACAGCTTGAGTTATTTTAAATTCTTTGAAGTGCTTACACAAGTTTGATTACTCTTGCACTACTGCAACAACTTAGGTATTCAATGTTGCAGATATTCCTCTGCAAATCATCATGCATGCATTTCTTTGTGAATTTGGAGGAGATATTACTTCTTATTTATTTGATAACAATTAAACAGTAGATACACTTGCAAGCTTGGTGATTGGAAGCATACTTGGACTTTTCTTCTTCTTCTTCTTTTCTTTTTCCCTCAAGGACATGCTGGTGTGTCCAGTGTTAGCTAGTGAAGTCAGAAAATCACTTGGGAAATTTTGAAGATTAAATATTAAAAGATTTTGTGACAGCTAACGGGACTGAGTATTTTGAAGAATATCCTTGTTGTTTGGTTCCAGCTGCTTGGCAGCAACTTGGTTCTTAGTTTCAATCTATTTATTGTTTGGTTCCAGCTGCTTGGCAGCTAGTTTCAATCTATTTACCAGTCTAGAAGCTTTGGGGTGATGGGATTTGTAAGAGGAATGACTTTGGAAGTTTACAGTTGAATGGATTCAAGCAGATCAATGAGAGACGTTAAAAGATCACAAAAGTGTTCACTAGAAGCCTTAAGACTGAAACTTCATGTTCACATTAGTACTGTGGTCTGCAAATTCTCGCTGATTGGTTCTTTACTCTCATGAACCCACCTATCACACAGTTAAAGTCAAATTCAAAGGAATTACATAGGGGAGGAGATGACTTGTATCATTCTCGAATAGAGCTATTAATATGACCTTGCAAGCTGGTCATGCCTTCCCAATTCTGGTCATTGTGTTTGGTTCTGATGTCATGATCTGCTAGCACAATATATCCAAATGATAACTGCATATTTTGTTGATCTCTGAATGCATGTCAATGATTCTCCATTGTTGATTTGTTCTTTTAAGACGCAACGTGTTGTGTTTGTTTTCTTGAGGGTTTGTTTTTGCAGTTTTTTTATACAATTAGAGAAACATAGGTTACACAATGTTGTTCTAGTCTTGCCAAAGAAGCCAACAATTATTTTCCAGATTTTAATAGGTTGTATCGTTCTGCTTTAGATAGCATGCTGATGGCAATGTATTGTCTTGCTTTATCTGCAGCTTGCCCTGTAAGCTTTGAGTTTCTGAACTACACAATCATCACAAGCCAATGTAAAGGACCTCAGTATCCTCCCAGTCGCTGTTGTGGATCATTTAAGGAGTTTGCCTGTCCTTACGCATATTTGATTAATGACTTGACCAATGAATGTGCATCAATCATGTTCACCTACATTAACCTCAATGGGAAATATCCTCCTGGTCTTTTTGCCAATGAATGTAAGGATGGGAAGCTGGGACTTGAATGCCCTGCACTACCGCCATCAGAACTGGGCGCCAGTGACAAAAATGGGAGTCAGATTATGCATGGTCCACCCTTGCTGCTGATTCTTTTAGCTGGTTTCATAGTGGTGTTATTTTAATTATTTTGAAGGCCTTAAAATGTTTTTTATCATTCTTTTTTCCCCGCAATAATTTCTTTTAACCTTGGGAGAGAGAAAATTCTCATTCCATTCTGTAGATGCTACATCTAAAACTGTTCATTTAGGCATACTGGAAAAAAGAATTAAAATATGTATTCTTCCCCTTAAAAATACTTCAATCTATAAATTCAAGGTTTCCTCCAATTTGTTTCTTCAGATATCAACTTGCCCTTTTCATGCCAAAATTGCCTGTGCCCTTATGCTGTGTACCTGAGATGGTATTGTCTTCATATGAATCATTTTCATCCTTTGATTTTGTTCGTGGCAATGAATAGATGATGCCATGTTTATCAAAAACCATTTTATATCAGCAACAACTGTCATCTTTGCCTAGCTGTGAGCCTGTGAGATATTTTCTAGTTTGAGCCGGTTGTGGATGACAACTCCATCCTTAACTAGCTGCAAGCAGCATTGGCTGCAGCTGTGGGAATTGAAATAACCTCTTCAATATCAGCAATTGCAACTACCACATGGCTTCTCCTCGAACAATCTCTCCTCATCTCATGGAGGGAAATCTACTCCTCACTTGTTCAACTAGAACACCAGCTACTATTATCTCACTTAAAACGCGCCACAACTTCCAGGAAGTAAAATAATTACATGCGCAGTTTGTTGGTCATCATCCCTCAAGTGATAGAAGGCTCCTCGAGTCTTGTGTTACAATGTTGCAGATTTATTATGCTGTTCGATCTTGAGAGAATACCTTCTCCTGACGTGTTTTAGAGGGCCTAACAATGGGCAAGTTTCCTCATGAATCTTTGTTACTGTATGATGAATTCCTACTGGCTACCTTTTACCAGACAACTACACTACACTACACATCTTTGTCCTTGAAGCATGCTTCCATTTGAAAGCTCTTTTTGAAGGAAAACAAGTGCGTTGCCAGATAATTAAGGCAGGAATAGTACCAGATACCCACATCCATAGCTCCCTAATTCGTATGTACACAAATTCAGGAAGCATAGATGATGCCGAAGGTGTTCTTGGAGAATTCTCAGAAGAGAATACGCTTCCTAAGAATGCCATGATTTCAGGTTACTTGAGCGAGGGTCATGTAGACAAGGCTAGAAAAATGTTTGATAACACAGCAGCAAACGATGCAGCATCTTGGAGTGCATTAATAACAGGATATATAAAGAATGGTATGCATGCTGAGGCATTAGCTCTTTTTCAAGATACGATAGTTTCACATATCCTGCCAAATGAAGCAGCACTAGTGAGTTTGCTCTTTGCTTGTGGACAATTAGGAGCTTAGCATCAGGGAAGATGGATACAGGCATACATTGAAAAACTGGAGTTCTTACGAGCACTAAACTCAGTACTGTCTCATCGATATGTATGCAAAGTGTGGCAGCATTGAGTGTTGTGCTTATGAATTATTTCAGAAAATGCCCCAGAGAGACATTGTAACACGGGGACTTGAGATTTCAGCTTCTGCCATCTATGGCCAAGCTAAAAAATGTTTTCAACTGTTTGATGAGATGCTTGCTGATGGGATACATCTAAATAAAGTCATCTTTGTCGCCATGCTATCATCCTGCTCTTATGCTGGTTGTGTTGAAGAGGGCCGGGAATATTTCAGTCGAGTGAAACATGATTTTGGAATCAGACGACCTGTTGAAGCTATGAATGCATGGTAGACCTCCTTGGCCGTGCTGGGCTGCTGGCAAGGGCAGAAGAACTAATCCTTTCAATGACAGAACAAACTAACTCGATTATCTGGTAACAGGAGGGTCGACAATTTTTTTTAAAAGAATAATAAATTAAAAAAATTATCATTCTGACTAGAAAAATTAAAAAAAAAATCAATGAATAATAGTGAAGTTTTGACTCAGTAAAATCTGAGTCAACCACGGACTAATCAAGTCTATAGTTTCAAACATCAATGATTAATGATTTGGAGTGGAAAAGAAACATTTATAAAAATAAATTTATAAAATGGACGTAGAAATAGAAATTTATAGTTGTGTTTACTTATGAAAAAAATAGTTTTTTTAATTTTTTTTAAAATAAAAAGCTCAAGAAATGCATTATTAACTAGAAATGAAAATTATTTCCTTAAAAAGACGCATTTTCTAGTTCTTCATTTTTTGTAAAAAGTGAAAAATACTAAAATGATTTTTAAAAAAAATTCTCTACTATAAAAATAAAAGTTTTGTTTGTTTAACTATTATGATAATTTCTTTTAATATTTTCAATTTAAGTGAATAAATACCTTGTTTTTCATTTAAAAAAAATTGTATTTAGCAAACATATTTCCTTAATTTTTCATAAAACAATCATTTTAGAATAAATAAAAACAATTTTTTTGAAAATAAACATGAGCTATATGTTTCTAGCATTGTATCTCTCTCTATTAAGATCTTTTGTCTTGTAATAGCCTCTTATTCTCTCAACAAAAGCTTTTTACTATTGAGTTAGGCGTGCACTTTATATATTCCTACCAATATATTTATTTATTTATTTCACATATGAAGCTGCACTATAAAATTTATTTTTTTATTGAATAAATAACTAATTACTGTTTTTATTATACAAAAAAAAAAATGAATAATGAAACTATATTAGTAGTAGCTCAAGATGGTGTTATTAAACAATAACATCATTTTATAATTTTGAAACCACTAATTCAAGAGGATTTTATTAATTTTTTTCTAAACATACCAAACCAATATAAAAGATACATATTTAATATTATTAAAAAAAGTAATCTTAATTAAAATGTAAACAAAATAAAAAAAAGTAATATATATAATAATAATAATAATAATAATAATAATTAAGGGATAGGGGCCATAGGGCCAAGGGGTAACTAACAAATTATTATCTATCTACCATAAGATATAGATAAAAACATTTTCCTATTATTTAATATAGCCATTATTAGTATTATTTAGCTCTGATATTTTATATTTCCTCTCTAGATCGACAAAAGGAGCTCCCTTTCTCCAATCCTCAAAGTTGCAACTCTCACCCGCAGGTACCATTTCTCTCTTTCATTTCCTATTTCTCTTCTCCCGATCTCAGGGTTCCTCAATTTTGGTCCCCATAACGTACAAAACTCGTTCAAAATTATTCCTCTTTTTCTCAGTTTTTTTTTGGGTTAAAAGTTACCTACTTTAGGGTTTATATCGATTCCTCTGGTCTAGTTTTGCGATCCCTTTTTGTATTTGTAATCATAATTAAGATGGCGTTTTATTTTTTCTCCTGATTTTGCTTCAATTTGTTGAAAGTTTGTGACTTTGAAATTCAATTGGGGTTTTGGTGAATATGGTTTCGTTTTGAATTTTTTTTAGTGTTTTGTTGTTTAGGAATTGAGAAATGATGAGCTAATTTTGGATTTTTTTCTATTAATTTTAAATTATTGTCGGCGAACATATAGAATTGGTTTTTGGATTATATTGGTTTTTGGTCGATTTTTGTTTAAAGTTTGATGATTTTTGGAGTAATACGATGGAATGCTGTTAATTTCTAACTTACTGAATGTTTATGATTAAAGGCTAATCTAAACAAATACTATGGATTTGGTCCCTTTTGTTTTGTGATGCTTGGATGTCACTCTGTAATTACTTGTTCCTGGTGTTGATTGTTTTGTCATGGTGAATTAGTTTTGCTGCATTGGGTCAGTGTTTGTTGTTGCACAATTGTAATTCGTTACTTCATATTTTGATTCCACCTCAAGCACCTTCTTTATTTATATGAGCAGTGAGGACTGACTTGTTTATTGAATCTATGACTGTTATTACCTGTTTCTTCTGTGTATCATCGTGGAATATGTATGGATGTTCTGTTTTCATGGTTTTTGTTGTTGATTTGTGATATGTCATCTTCGTGTATCGAAATGAGTTGACTATGATTGGTTGTCAGTAGTCCTTATATGCAGTCATTCCTATAATCTTTTACTTGCTATAGACATTGAATCTATAGCTTTATTATTTCTCCAACCATTTTAATCTTTTAAATTTGGCAACTGGTTTGCGTGTTAATTTTGCTTTATGGTTACATCAGCTTCTGTTGATACTTGACTGATTGGCTTGAGTTGATGTTACAGGGTAGGTGGAATTGTTAGAAAAATATGTCCCATTACCAAGGGGATGATGCTGAATACATGGAAGATGAATATGAAATGGAAGATGTTGATGATGACATGGATGAAGAGTTTCGTGCTAGGGAGATGGGCTCAGACTCTGACATTGATGAATATGACTACCTGGTTCGTGTTCTTTACTACATTATTTGTGTGGGCAATCCTGGACAATTTTTTCCACTGTAACTTTGGTCTGATTTAGGATTTGAAGCATTTTTGTGTTCTGCTGCAGAATAATAAAGTAGCTGATACATCTGCTGCTGATGCTAGAAATGGAAAAGACATTCAGGGAATTCCTTGGGAGAGACTTAGCATCACTAGAGATAAATACCGGCAAACCAGGCTAGAACAATACAAGAACTATGAGAATATACCTCACTCTGGGGAAGATTCAAAAAAGGTGAATTCTTATTTCATCTCTGTTCCAAGAGTGCTCTCTGTCAGCAAGATCACTTCAACAGTTTTATACTGTCTTTTTCTTCATGTAGGATTGCAAAATTACTGAAAAGGGGGGCATGTATTATGAGTTCAGACGAAATTCCAGATCTGTCAAATCTACCATTCTTCATTTTCAGGTAAGTTGGAGAAGCCAGCTTTTTCTAGAGGAAAAAGTTGTGACAATTCATGGAGTCGGGAAAGTCTGGTACATCAATAGATGTATGATTGAGTGCAGATAGGCTTGAAGTGGTTGTAATGTTTGATTGACTTACATACATGTATCTGTGGTTTTTCATGATGCAGTTGAGGAACTTGGTTTGGGCTACAACAAAGCATGATGTCTACCTTATGTCGCATTTCTCTGTCATTCATTGGTCTTCCTTAACTTGCAGCAAGGCTGATGTTCTTGATGTTTCTGGACATGTGGCACCAACTGAGGTCAGTTTTGGCTTTAATTCCTCTTATCTTTGTGCAGATTAGTATTCAGATTTGATTTCTTCTGTAAATTGATCAATTTGTTCTGTTTTCTAGAAACATCCTGGAAGTCTGTTGGAAGGATTCACGCAGACTCAAGTTAGTACTCTAGCAGTGAAAGATAATTTGCTAGTTGCTGGAGGGTTCCAGGGAGAGCTTATTTGCAAGGTAAGTTTAAGATCTTGCTTTTGCAAGTCTTTTTCTTGAAAGAAATAAAGAGATTTCATAAAATGGGTGACCAGTGTTAGTATATAAATGTCACTTTTATGGGGTGTTGGCACTTTCTCAGCTTGTTTTGGTTTCTTGGAAATATAAATTGTTTCTATAATCATGCCACCTCTGAGATTTGATTTAATGATTTCTCTGGTAGTAACAAAAAAGGGTTTATTATCAAGCTTTTATTGGAATGCAGCATCTAGATCGGCCTGGAGTAAGCTTTTGTTCCAGAACAACTTATGATGATAATGCTATCACCAACGCTGTTGAGATCTATGATAGTCCAAGGTACATATTTTCCATTGTGCTGATGGTGGACTATAACATTTTTAATGCAGAAATAACCTACCTTTGTTATTTTAATTGCCAGTGGTGCAGTGCACTTTACTGCTTCAAACAATGACCATGGAGTTAGAGATTTTGATATGGAGAAATACCAGCTCTCAAAGCATTTTCGTTTTCCTTGGCCAGTGAACGTGAGTAACCAATATCCAGTTTGGTAATTCAACATGTTATTTCTTGTATTAGAAACCCATTAGGTACTGTGATACTTTAAACTCTTGCACTGATGAGACCCCCCTAACATGCCATCCATAGTTTCATCTCTCTCACCATATGCAGGTGTGTATTTTGATATCTGTGGCATTTCAGATAAAAGGTTGGATTCTTCTTATAGAAAGAGGAGATCAAATCTTAGTAATGAATCAAAAATTTGTTTTCCACATGTGCAGATTAGTAATGCACATATAATGTCAAGTTTTCATAGTTTAACCGGTTCTGCAACTGTTGCTCTCTTTGGACAGTTTCAACTGTTACCAGAGTGTTGCATCTTTAGCCTCCTCGTGGGTTGTTTGTTACTTGTCAGTCACTAATTGAGGAGTGACACGCAAGCATTCAGGGAATCAGTTGCCTTTTTATATTAATTTGGTGACATGCTAACAATTTGTTGTATGAAGACTATCAGTCTATCACCGATAAGTGAAACAGAAGCATATTCTTTCATTGTCTCTGCAATCTTGAGTTCATTTTACCTGATTGGATAAATACTGTTTTCTTGAGTTATGTTTTGCCGGGGAAGGCATGGTGGCCTAGTTCTTGCCTAACTTGACAATAGGGGTGGCTGAGGCCAGGTTTTTTAACTACTTGCCTGGAAATATAAACATTTGATGGTTATTGCATGTTTTGTTTTTTGTCATGTGTGCAGCATACTTCCCTTAGTCCTGATGGAAAGCTTCTAACAATTGTTGGCGACAGCCCAGATGGTATGTTGGTGGACTCCAGTTCTGGGAAGGTACTAGTCTTTCCTTGCCATCAATTTTACAAATATGAATTTTACAGAGGAGTATATGTGATGACTTGAATTTTGAATGCTTACAGACAGTGACATCCTTGTCTGGGCATCTGGATTTCTCATTTGCATCAGCATGGCATCCCGATGGGGTCACTTTTGCTACTGGGAACCAGGACAAAACATGCCGCATTTGGGATGTTCGGAACCTGTCCAAGTCACTTGCTGTTTTGAAGGGCAATCTTGGTGCAATTCGGTCAATTCGATACACATCTGATGGCCAATATATGGCAATGGCTGAGCCTGCAGATTTTGTGCATGTTTATGATGTGAAAAATGGGTATGAAAAGGAGCAGGAGATTGATTTCTTTGGCGAGATATCTGGTGTGTCATTCAGTCCTGACACAGAGGCTCTTTACATTGGAGTGTGGGATCGCACATACGGTAGTCTCCTTGAGTATGGCCGTTGCCGGAACTATTCATACCTTGATTCCTTTGTTTGAGTTGCTTGAAGAAATGTGTGTTGGTATGGTTTTTTCCCCTTGATGCAATTGAGGAACCTAATAAAACCATATAATGTAGAAGGAGGTTTAGGTGTATATTGTATTACTATTGTGGAATTTTAGGTTCTCGTGGTTCTATTAGTCTTGGTGCCACCGTTGTTGTTGGGTTATTATAAGATGTGTAGAAAGGAGGGAATGTACAGAAGGCTAGAATGTATAATTCAATGTGAACAATAGCATGGAATTGAACTTCTGCTTCTTCAGGTAGATGATTTTTTCTATCTGCTGTCCAATGTAATCTTATTTCTCGTGATATCCAGTCTTTCTGATCTGTTTCCTTTCCAGTCCCCACCTCATTGCAATTTGCGAGGTGCAAACGAGATATCACATATTTTCCTTTTGCCCTAACTATTTGAGATTCTCGAGCACACTTGATGAAAACTTGCATGCTTATTTACCATACCTTAAGAGGACCATATACACATGACCAGTCTGTTCTGGGTCACTGCTTCGTTAGCAAACACAACTTCATATTCCTTCACGGATGATCTATCACTGGTTTTGGGCCAACCCTCTGGAAGACTCTGATTTGAATGGATAGCATCTGCGGCCGACCCATTATTAATCCCGGTTCCATCATCAAGAAATCCAATTTTTTTATTCTGATTCAGTATAAACATGCATGTTAATTACTTCTCGTAGCAATATGTCTTCATATGTTTCTTGACTGATTTAGGACCCGTAAGTACCATATAGTATTATCGTTGTTCCAGATGATCAACCAAAAGCAATAATAGCAAAGGTTGATGGTGGGATTATTTTCAGGGCTAACAAAAACTGATAATTGAACGAATTAGGGAGCATCTATTAACAAGAAAAAGCAACCGACCTCATTGTTATTTTTGCTTCTTGAGGAAATCCGAATCCTTCATGATTACCTTTGACCAACAAAATAAAAATAAATAGAGCTGCAAAGCCAACAAAATTAAATAGATTTTCGGCCCTAAAGGGTGACCATGCAAATTCCATGGTCACCATTTAGGGCCAAAAATCTCTAATCCACAAAGAACCAATGATGCATGGCCATCTCACCCACCAAAATCTTTCCCCTATCGCTTCCATCCTTACAACACTAATCTTCCTTTACACCACCACTAGCGGGATATATGATCTTTATGAAGCAAAGCACAATCTCATCATCTCCAAACCTATCTTCAACTCACAAGGCAGGCACCGGCAATGGCAACCTTTAGCTTGCTTCCCACACCCACCATCCAAAAGCACCACCACAACCTCACCCCATCCAACATCTCATTCCAAGGCCTTAGACCCCTCACCAAGGCCAAAACCGCCTCCCTCTCCAAGATCACCCTCACTGCACCAAAAAGGAGCTTAGCTGTGAAAGCAGAGCTTAACCCATCATTGGTCATAAGCTTGAGCACAGGGGTATCACTCTTTTTGGGAAGGTTTGTGTTCTTTAACTTCCAAAGGGAGAACGTGGCAAAACAAGTGCCTGAGCAGAATGGTTTGACTCACTTTGAGGCAGGAGATGAGCGTGCCAAGGAATATGTTAGCCTCCTGAAATCAAATGATCCAGTTGGTTTCAACATTGTTGATGTTCTTGCTTGGGGATCCATTGGCCATATTGTTGCCTACTACATCTTGGCCACAGCCAGCAATGGCTATGACTGGGACCCCAGCTTCCCATGTTGCTTTTAGATCATATCACCATTTCTTTAATCGATTGTGCTTCACTTGTGTAAACCTTGTATAGTGGTAGTGGTTTATTAGAGAGGCTTCTTTCTTCTCCTTTTGGTTTTCACTTTTTTCTCTCTCTCAAAAGGTTTGCATGATCCTCTTTATGTGTAATCTTCACTTACCTTGCTTTGTGATGTTCTATTGAAGCACCAAAATGTCTTGCACTCTTAACAATTTTTTGGAGCAGAGGCACTTAAGCCACAAATGCTGATGATTGATGTATTGGGTTGTGCCTTGCTGGAAATACAACCAGCTAGAAGGGCATTAGTCCCAACGCACACATTCCAATGCATTGAATTTGCGAAATACAGAATTTCAATGCATTCATTTCCAGCCTTCAGGTCTGTGAGTTCCAAGTAAAACTTTGGGAGTTCACAATTATAGCATCAATTTTAAAGATTAAAGAGAGGTGCATGCTAGGCTGCCCTTGCTCCAGTGCTGGTTTCCTAGTGCTCCATTTCTTTATTACACAAAGGGAAAAAGAGAAACGAGCAAGCAAAACTTTTGGCATTTTACTAAAAGAAATAAAACCAATATTGCAAATTGTAATACATATTTTTCACCACCCTTTTGGAATTATTTTCTAAAGATATTTGCACTTGTAGAATATGAATATATTTGCGGAGAAGCCAAGAGTGAAGGTCTCAGTGCACACAACAACAACCATACAATTAGCACTCTAAACAAATACTATATAAAGAAATTAGAAATTGCTAATTATACTTAATCAATCAATTCATTCAGGAAAATTACATAAAAAAATTATTATTAACATAATTAGAGTTTAATATTGTGATATTATATTGTATTTATATGGAAAGTAAAAACAAGATACACACCACTTGACTCATCTTTTAGTAAGATTTTTTTATAATTTTCTTTTGAAGATTATTTTCCTTGTTGAATGAAATTCATGGTCAAATATCCATAGTTGAAATAGAAAAAAAAATCTCTGAAAATAGGATAAAGTAAAGTATTGTAAAAATTTAAAAAAGTTTTAAATTTTGAAATTCTTGTCCAATTGTCTTTACTCTTTACATCCTCATCACTTACAACTCCCCTACCTTAATTACAATCTTCCTCATAGAGAGGGCTCTAATTTTCTATTATTAGCCTATCAAACCAGGTGAAATACAATTACCATGATAACCTTTCAACTTGCAAGTTGCAAGTACAACCATTTATAGTAGCTTTTGATCTTATTCTAATCCTCCCCTCTTCTTTTATTTACCTCACAAAATATTTCTGGGATTTTCATGCTCTTCTAATCTTATAAAAATCTTATTTTTATCTCTTACATCTTCATATCTATAGGCTAACTGAAGTCTTTCTGTTTGTGTTCTTGTCTTGTAAAAGTTAAGGGGAAAAATTAAAATTTCTATTAGTCTACTTATATCCTTTTTTTTTGTCTACCCGAAACAAAAATGTCTACCCTTGACCCAACTGCTACAGTTATTTCACCTCAGCAACAAGAATTACACAGTGAGAGCATAAATGGCCAATCTTTCAGGTCCTATCCTCCAGCTACAGCCAAGTATGAAGATATTGCTCAAAGTTCAGACCTTTTTTGGGAAAAGCTCAAAGCTTTTCATCAATCCTTTGGCACCAAATTCATGTAAGTTGGTTTTCCTGCAAACCCTTTAACATACTTTATTTGCTTATGTTATTATTATTATTATTATTTTTATCTGGGTCCATCTTATTTGATGGATTCTTTGTATTTCAAGTGTTTTTTTTTGGGTTTATCTCATGAATTATGTCTTTATATTGTAACGATCTAGCTTCCTTTAGTTGCCATATTTGCTTCTTTTTTTTTTTTTTCTGGCTATTAGATTTTTTCATGTTTGGTTGTGAAAATATTCTAGCACCTTTTGGGGTTAACTTCACCCCTCAATGTGGAGAGACGCATATTTGTATGTTTTTCTAGTTTCCCAACTTCAACTAAAATGGTCGAGCTAAAAAGTTTATTGCTTTCTCCTAGATTTATATGTTTCCAAGATTTGAATTACTCCTTGAGCACTAACTTTAAGATGCAATGTGAACTAGGATTTTTCTGCGTTGCCTTTTGTGTTTTATGACTTGCAGACTTCTTTGATATTTCATAAAAGACTTGCTTTATTTTCTTGGATTTGATCAATTCTTAATGAATGTGGTTATGGTAATTTATTTTGGTATGCTGATGATCTCCAATGACTGTTGAGATGCAAGTAATGAAATGAAATGAAAAAAAAAAAAGAAATGAAATTTATAATTATCAAAAGAACTAAAGAACAACACCTTAATTGGTTACTAGAGGGAAAAAAAGAGTAGTTTTTCTTAAATACTTCAACCATCCAAAGGCAATTGCTTATAAGTGGACCTTATAACTGATTTATTGACTATATGTTGTTAGGTTTTGGCTTCAATAGTATTCTCTCAGTCTAGATTCAATCTTATTTAAGTAGCAAACTGTATAACCTTTTCCCCCTTCCACTTAATTCTATCTCCTTGAGGATTTTCTATTGCTTGTCTATTTTAATGCGCAACTGGATTAAAATTGAAACATCAATGGCTTTCTTAAAAGAAGAAACTATGGATGGAGGTATGATTAACAATCTTTGATGTAAATTTTGTTAATGAATAGGGTTCCTACTGTGGGAGGAAAGGCTCTTGATCTTCACCATCTTTTTGTGGAGGTCACATCTCGTGGTGGCATTGAGAAGGTATGAGTTATTAATTTCTTTATCTTCTGTCTAGGAGCTTTTTGCAAATGTAAAACTGTTACAAAGTATGCTGCCCTTCTTATATTCTGTTTCACCTCATCTTCTCACAATTGAATGAAGGATAGCATTAAGTGTGAGTTTTCTGGTGAAATGACTTGCCTGAATAATTTATTGTGCAAACCTCACAGAAATGTGGAACTTATTAGTGTCTTTGGAGTCATTTTAAGTTTTGTGGGAAGTACCGTAAAATTCTTTCAAGGGCATTCTTCTTCTTCTTCTTTTTCTGGTTTTAATTTCTCTTGAAATGGTTACAGGTCATTACAGATCGTAAATGGAAGGAAGTGATTACAGCCTTCAATTTCCCAACTACAATTACCAGTGCATCATTTGTCTTAAGGAAGCATTATCTATCATTACTCTATCATTTCGAGCAGGTTTACCACTTCAACAAACAAATTCCTTTAGTTTCAGGGACTGGTAATTGTGATCATATTCTTGTTGTTTTCTCTTTCCTTTTTTTCATAATTACCCAATATATACTTTTGGCATTCTGTTCTCACAGATGCAATGAATGGGAGGAGCCTTGTTAATGGATCTGCAACCCTAGAAGAAGGTGCCATTACAAACCAGTTTTCTAGTAAGGGAATGTGTCAGCTACTGCTGTCAATGTGATGGCGTAGATATATTGTCCTATCTTAAAGTCTGGGTTGGATCTTCTTTTGCTTAATTTTTGCAATTTTTTTCTTTTTGTGATTTCAATAGATCCAGAGTAGCATATTTTCATTTGGAGCTTTTTGAAGAGAAACAAGCAATAAAAATGGCAGTATAATTGATTATATTGTGGCCTTCAGTATGGATAATCTTCCGGAGAGGTCTATAGCTTTTGACTATTACAATGCTGGATGTCTACTAGTAGTCGAAAACTTTACATCTTGAGGTTTATGGCTCAGCTGAAAAGTCATTTTCAATTTTCAATTTTTTTTCCCACTGGATATGTGTTGTTGGATTCTCTCTTGTACTTTTGGAGCATCCTAATTCCACTTTTTGGTCAACTCTGAGAATTGCCTATGAAGGGGCAATAGGCACCATGAAGCAATTTACTAAATTTGAGCTGCTGAATAGATCCATCATTACTGGTTGAGAGATGTAAATGAGTTGAATTACTTATCCCTTAGTCTATTAATGAACTATCTCTTCAGTGATTGTGGAAAGTGTGCAGTTTGCTTTTGCTATAGTATACTTGATGAAAATTATGAAAAAAACACAACTGAAATTTTATTTCCTATTTATCATCTTGCTTCGGAAACTTGTATGCTACTTTAAATTTTGCATCAATGGTACCTTCTCTTTCTTGTTTGTGTGCTGAATATTTTCTGACTTCTGAATGCATGACTCTAATAACATCTATAGCTGCAGCATGTAGAGTGATGACCCTTTTCAATCTCAGGTAGTCAACAATTGCAGATTGGTTGTTCAGTGAGTGGAATCATTGATGGCAAATTTGATAATGGATATCTGGTTACTGTGAACCTGGGCACTAATCAGCTTAAAGGTGTCCTATACCATATTCCTCATACATTTCACGAGTCTCAGGATTCTCGTTCTTCGGATTTGCCTCCTCGCCGGCGCCGGAAGAGATCGCGGTTAGCCTTACGTGATCCCTCTCAGCCCAAGTCCAACAGGAGTGGCTACAATTTTTTCTTTACTGAGCATTATGCCCAGCTAAAGCCCCTACACCATGGGCAAGAGAAAGTCATTAGCAAGAAGATTGGACTCTTATGGAACAACCTCACGGAGGCAGAAAAGCAGGTAAGCGAAATTGTTTATATCTGGGTTTCTCAATTATTCTCGGTCCTCCACTCCTTACTCTTCTTGTGATGCAGGTTTATCAGGAGAAAGGTTTGAGGGACAAGGAAAAATACAGGAATGAAATGTTGGAGTACAGATCTTCATATGCTCAATAGCTTACATGCTCATCTAGGCGCCAGTACATTCTTCTATTTTCTTTTGTAGTTCTGTTCTGTTGTGGTTGATGCTATAGTTAGTGGTTCTGTTTTGTAGTCTACAAGTATTACTGACTTTTGCATTTAGGAGCATCCATGTTAGAGGTTTATTATCACAAGGAATTTAGAGCAAGTAGACTTGTAATCAGTTAATGTTATGCGTATACCGTCAATTTATGAGTTGAGTCTTGGTAAATTATAATTCCTTCTCCCCATCCCCATTTAGGAGTTTATAGTATCACTACCTCTGGCGTTCTCCTTGTAAAAGCTGACTCTTACAAGGAGAAAAATCTAGCGAAGTCCCTGACCTTCGCAGACTTTCATGATTTTGACCATCCCCTTGTGCCCTTGTTTGGACTCTTTAAATGTTTTTCTCATGCATGTACAAGTTCCTTCGCAAATATATGTCCTAATATTTAGCCAAGAAACCAATCAATTTGGATTTATTTACTCCCAAATTCTCTATGTTTTGAGCATAAAAGGAATCAAAAGGAGGAAGCAATGTGAATCAAGCTTGTGATCATTACGGATTTTGGATATCCATAGGGTATCCATAAAAAAGACTGGAAAACGTGTAAAAATCATTTCCTGGAAGATCATTCAGTAAAATAGAAAATCATCGTGGTGATTGGCCCATTTGAGAGCACCTTTTCTAGATCAAGCTTGTGATCCGAGTAACCACAAATAAAACAAAGTGTTCGGTCCTGAAGAACACCCAAGGTCTTCTATAGTGATAGCTTGAGGAAGTTTGGCGTCACGGAAATCAAGCACTGAAGAGTTGTGCAAACCAACAAATTCATCCACCCAAAAGTTCCAAATTCTGAGATGAATAAGTTGTATGTATACATGGATTTTGCAGACCTCAATTATATGTTCCACGCCTTATCGAGTTTGACTCCCCAACAGCAAAAATATTATTATACACTGTTCACTTTCTCAACATTTGATTGTGAATTATAATAGTGTAAATTTTATAAATTTTTAATTTGATCATTAATTTTATTTTATTTTTGCAATATTGAACCCTTTTAAAACCAAATTAGAGCTCAATTACATGTTTTTATTTTGTAAGGGAGGGTTGAATTGTAAGGAAACTAAAGTGAAAAAAGCAGGTAATATAGGTGGCAGATTGAAAATTTTTATCAAAAATTCATTTGAGTTCTCCATTATTTTTAGCTATTAGGTAACCAGTCCCTTGAATTTTACAAAATTAAATTTTAATACCAAACTTCATTTTACTCATTTTTCTATCCTGTTTTTGGTTGGAGAAGAGAGATGAAGTCACCAATTCTAACTTAAAGAGAAAGTCTCTGTTGGTGAGGAATCCGGTCACCAAAACGGTTGTTTTTGTATCAAATGATTTTATATGATGAGAAGAATTAAGATTAAGTTTTTTTTTTTTACCTTGAAAACACGTAAAAAAATCATATATGAGCTCAAGATTATTTTTTCCGAGTGGATTTCGAGTTTTAAAGTGGTTGTTTATGTTTTTTGTGGTTATGAATTGGTTTAACAAGGTCTACACGATGTTTCCTAAGTGTTTTGGGTAAAAAAATGGGATGAAAATGAGTTTTCGGATAAAAAATAAAAGACCATGTTTTTCCAGCCTCCACGATGGTCAGATTCTAGGGATGAACAGATGACGCTGATGCAGGTGATGCGTCAATTCTTTTTCTTCTGATGCATGGGGCAGATGATGTGTCGTCTGTCCCGTTAAAATTAAAAAAATATAGACCCACGTGCAGGCTGTTGCTTGATTGGGTCAGGTGCTTGGCCTGACTTGATTTTTTTTCAAATAAATTGCGGTTGATGTTTTAATTAGTTTGTGATGATTTTTTTAATAATATTGAGTGTTTTAAGTTTTTAAAGAGGTAAGTATGATTCATCTGTGATTTTTCTTAATTTTATATAGATTAATTTTTTAAAAAATATTGATCTTTTTTAAGATTTTTCATATGTGCAGCCTTGTATTTTTTTATTCAATATATTTTATGTGTGTGTTGGTTTCTATTATAAATTTCGTGTTTTTCAATTACAAATTTATTTTGATAGAAAAAATTATTAGCGTGCTAGCCCGGTTATTTGATTTATACGTTTGACGAATTTATCCACTAGTTGAATATGCTTTTTTGTTCTTTTATTATTTTTAATAGTTTTTTCTCGATTTTATCCTTTAATATTGGATTGGTTGAGAAATTAACTGTATAATTTTTTTTATTTTTTATTTTCTTTAAGGTATCACTATCTCAAATAAGTTTTTATTTTTGGGCTGGTGTTCAATTTCTTGACTATATATTTCTATCATCTATATAATTTTAAAAAATATTTTTTTTTTTATTAAACTCAATGGAGTTCATGACACGCTTTGCTTAGGGACTAAGATCGATCTAATTTATCATTGTTTTAAAAGCTTTTGTGAAAAAAGTTATAATATTGAAATTTTGTTAAAAACTAAGTCATATTTTTACATGTTATTAAAATTGTATTTTAATCCATAAAATCAATAAATTTAATTAAGACCAACTCTCGACAATTTAGTTTGAAACTCAAATTAGACAAAGTGCTAGATTACAAGATTTTAAAGTTGACCTATTAAACCAAATTTAATAATACAATTAAAAAAATTCTTCATTCTCTTAATATTTTCTTTTAACTTCTTAAAAAATCAATCCGACTCGCAGTATGTTTAATTAACGATTAGATGTTTGCATTAGCAGAGCTTCAGCATATCAATGGAGGACGGGCTGCTGTTGCCGCCACGGGTATGCTTCTGGCTGGAGAAGAGAGGGAAAAGGAAGTGTGACAGCTGGAAGAAACCCTAAATTTTCTTTATATATTGTTGGTATAAATATAAAATTTTCAAACTTAATGAATTTCATGTTGGTTTCTTGGTTTCGGATAGGGTATAACAATTTTTATACCCAAACCAAAACCTGATTTTTTGGTCTTCAGATTTTTCTTGAACTCGTACCAGAAGATCGTAGGATGCAAGTACTGTTCTTCTAATCCTACGTTAGTTCGGACTCTACTAAGTTCGAACCTCGTTCAGATTGGACTGAACTGTCGTCATTATATGTAATAAGAAATCTTGTTTCAAAGGAGGAAAAACATAGTAATCAATTAACCGCCGTATTAAACAAGATATCGTCTCAAACAACGTGACTGCCCACAATTTTCTCTGTGGGCTTTGGGTTATATAGGAAAATCTTTATACGATTGAAATTTAATGACTTTCCTCAAGAAACACGATGGAAATCGAAGTCGGTTGCTTTTCCTTGCTTGCTTCCAACTCACGATTATATATAGATACAAACTCACCAGTCTTTGTATATACAGAAACGAACTTCAGATATATCTAATCCTAAAATTAACAGTACAATCATAGTGGTGTATCATACCTTCTACTTTGTATATCCTTTGTACAATCAGGTCTGATTTACTTTATGCTAGCTGCAATTTCATGTCTAAATCGTGCACAGTTTGCAACAAAGTGTTTCCTAGTGGAAAATCATGGGGAGGCCATATAAGGGCATGTTACAAGAAGGAGGAAGACGAAAAGGATCGAGAAGATACTGATGATTGGAGGGTACATGATTGCTCTTCTTCAGAATCAGAATCAGAGTTTGAATTTCATGTTGATGTTGATGAGAGTAGTACTAAAGGGTCCGTGGAGCCCGTCGATTTGAGGGAGTATCTCCCACGGGGTTGGTCAGGAAATAGCAAGAAGAAAAGATCTAGAAAAAATAAGCTCAAATTTGCTGCTTTAAATCAAGCCAGAAAGAAAAGTTTTGCAGATCACATTCTTGAAGCTGCAGCCTTAAACCTTCTACTGTGTTCTTCAGTCTGTGATAGCAAACAGAAGGGTATTAGAGAAGAATTAGCCAAGTACCAAGATAGGTTTGCTCATCAACTTGCCTTGAATAAGAAGCCAATGAAAAGCATTGCTTATACGCGAGAAAAGAGGCCCTCAGAGTTCAAAGTGGGACATGAAAGAACATACGTGTGCAGGGAATGTGGATTAGTTTTTGACAGCTTCCAAGGTCTCGGCGGCCACCTGGCCGCCCACAATAGGAAGAGAGAGAGGGAAAAAGAAGGGAAATTGGATCTGGTAAGTGGGGTTCATCAAGATTCGAGAGGCAAAAACGTTATAATTGGTGATGCTCCTAGAAAAGAGTACAAGTGTAACCTGTGCGAAAGAAGTTTTCCAAGTGGACAAGCTCTCGGCGGACATATGAGCTATCATGGCACTGCTCATAAGGTTTACAAGCATGAAGGACATAATAGCCATCACACCACTGCTGATACGGAAAATAATAACTCCGCATCCAGCTATGAGGCATCGAATGGGGCAGATAGTCATTCCAATCCTCAATCTAGTGTACAAGTTAGTCACCTTGATCCTCAACCTGGTAGTGCATTGGATTTAAACATGGCTCCAGATGAGGGTGTATGGGGAAATGATGTTGGAGTCCAAAAAAATCTCAGTTAAGTTAGTGTTACAGTACTGGCATTAGATTATTAATGCACATAGTTTAGGGGACTTGACGTTGGAGATTGAAAAATTCCTAGTCAAGTTAGTGTTACACTTGCATTTGATTGTTAATACAATTAATAACCTCTTTAATTCTTTTTTATCCTGAACTTATGCTGGCTTTATTTTACTTTTTTTGGTTGATTATGTGCTCCATTTAGCTGAACATTTAGCCTGTGGTCTAGCGCCTTCCTTTTAGAGAAGATCTTTACTCACTTCTCCTACGTGCCTGCTTCTCCATCCCCTATTTTTTCCATCTCCTCTCCTTTCAGTGTGAACTTCGAGGAGTTCTTCATGGTTATTGCACATTGCGTAATGATTTTCTTTGTGCTTGTGGATGCTTTGCACTATTGCCTTGCTATAATTCCTACACTTAAAGTTCAGCTTACGTAGCGGTTGCCTCCTGCTTTCCTCTCTACTTTGCTGCTGGTGTCAATCCGGTTCGAGGAGATAAACTTGTGATCTATCAAAAAAAATTCTTCTAAGTGATGATTCTTATCCATTTAGATGCTCTGTGGTTTATAGGGAATTCTCCAGTCTTTGCATCTTTTATCCTGCAGTTGCCCAACATTTCAATACCTTCGATCTGTCAACTATTTTTGACTGGAATGTGCTTGCTTCTCTTCGCAATCAGATGTGCAGCTAGCCTGGACTAAATTCTATTTCTGACAGTAGCATTATATATCAGACTTTGAGACTAGCGGTCTGAATACCACGCATACGTTGGTTTAGTTATACAAGTGTTAAGCTGGCTTGTCAAATCTTGGAGTAATATGATTTTGGTCTGTTCTAAGAGCTGAGCCTTATCCTTACACGGCTCGGTTTCTCTCTTAATCTGTATGTTTTCCCACCATGGCTCCATTGGCTACTGGTGTTTATCTTTGTTCATTAGATAGCATGTGATGTCAACTGATAAAAAAACTAGAACTGGAGGTAGATTTTCTTAATGCGTTTGACACTGCTTTACACCCAAAAAGAAAGTAACTACAGCGTCATTGTGCCTGGGCTGTGAGGGCTCTCGACCGCATGAATAGTTCAATGTGCTCATCAGAGCTTGACCTGAGATGTGGATCATCCAAGGCATGGCGTATTTGTCCTGTTCAAGCCGGGGTTTGAAACCGAACTTCTCCTCAGGAAGATAGCTAGCTCGCTCCTGCAAAATCGCCATGTCTAGACGCTTTCAAGGATGCAAAAGCTGAAACAGTCACTCGAGATGTATCACCTGGTGGTAGACTGTAACGTGTAGATGTTGGAATTGTCTGTCTTGTATAGAATTATCCTGAAATACTCCCTTAAAAAGGTTTATAAGAGGTGGGTTTTTAATGGTTTAATAAAATTAAAAATAATTTGTGGTGTCGGTTTCATGGTGGGCTTCGTGGTGATCAGTCTTTGATATAAATATTTATAATATCAAAGTTTGGTACTTGGAATTAAAATTGTCAACAACATTATCATTATTTTTTAAAATTTTTAGAATTTAAATTTATCGGTAGATTTTGGCTGTGAATGTTGATTAAACTGAACTAAGCTATTATTCAATTTAATTAATTCAAAAACTTAAATGTTATTGTTAATTTAAATATTATTTCTAGCAATTCTATATTTTCATTGTGAAGTTGGTTTATATATGTGATTAATGGAATCAAGATTAACTAGCAATTATTTATTTTGATTCAAAAACTTAAATATTATTTTTAATATATAGTTGTATAATTCCAATGCGTTGTTTCAAGTATACAGATAATACTAGCTGATACATAAGAATATATACACATCAAACAACGATTTTTTCCTTTTGTCTTTACTTTCTATATATCCTTGACGAGAGATGTTGCCCTTGTGTAAAACAAATAAATATCTTAATTATTATTTTTTACCCTAGTGGTTGAAGATCATGTTAATACACTACTTAGTAGCAAACACTTTTTGAAAATTCATCAAGAATCAAACTCTTTTTTCCCTACGTTTTACTTTTTGCTTTTTATACCAAGTACGTACGTAGCAAACACAAACCAGTCAATTCCAATAAATTTGAAAATTCTTCTTAATTCAGCAGCAAAAGCAAAATGTTAGTTAATACACTAAATCAAAGAGAGGGGACAAAAACCCTGTATGGTTTTTTTTTTTAGTTTAACGTGGATG
>Ga0307511_10001295_pt1 | contig 26523 bp, 18 predicted proteins | sample 13_EM_MG_FD_200266 | JGI IMG/M metagenome (GOLD analysis project Ga0307511, IMG submission 200266) | Populus trichocarpa ectomycorrhiza microbial communities from riparian zone in the Pacific Northwest, United States - 13_EM | ecosystem: Host-associated > Plants > Roots > Unclassified | place...
TTGTACCAGGGCCAGAAATTGAAAAAAGAATAGGATATGCAAAAGAGTAAGACCGAGGCAAAACGAATACCCTTATTCACGGACAAACTCTTCAGTATAGAACGGAAAGAAAGACCGGCTATAATATTAATAAATACCTGCGCCTTGATCAGCGTGATCATCTTAGGCCCAAAGAGCTTGAAGAAAAGTGCGGGGATCGCCCAATACATCCCCCCCAACGGAACCCCAAAATCCCGGAAAGGTAACTGCCCCTCGCTGATCCGGTAAGCACCCTCCCAGGAGAGGAAAATATTCACCCGGTAAGGCAAACGAATAAACAAAGGAATACAGGCCAGCAGGATAATGATCAATATTTCTGCTTTAGCTAAAAGACTCCGGGGCATACGACTGATTTTGATTTAGGAACACAATCTATATGAATTCCTACAAAGAATTAAGGGGATAAATGGGCTAACGAATTAATTTATTGCATTATTTATAGGCAATATTATAAATTTTGTGTTTTTGTTTGTACTTTGTTCCGATAATATTTTAACCCAGTGGCGTACCTAAAACTCTTAAGACCTAAAGATTGGGCAAAAAACTTATTCTTATTTATACCTTTGTTTTTTGGTGGTGAATTTCTCAATGTTGGGAAACTGATCAGCGTATCATTCGGATTCATCGCTTTTTCCTTTATTGCAAGCAGTATCTACATTATAAATGACTACCGCGACCGGGAAGACGATCGGAAACACCCTGTAAAATGCAAGCGCCCCCTGGCTTCCGGAAGTGTCTCCCCTACGGCGGCCCTGGCCATCTGCGGCCTGCTCATTATTGCAGGTTTCGGCCTCGCATGGTGGATCCGGGATAAATTCCTGTTCGTACTGGCGATCTATTTCCTTATCAATCTGGCCTACTCTCTGGGACTAAAAGCCATTCCCATCCTTGATATTTTCATATTGGCCATAGGATTCGTCCTGCGTATCAAAGGCGGCTCTGTCATCTCCTACGTACCCCTCTCCGAATGGATCGTTATCATGGTCTTTTTGCTGGCAGTATTTATGGCCATTGGCAAACGAAGGGATGATGTATTGCTGAAGCTCAGCTCGGGGACGGACATGCGCAAGTCCATCAAAGGATACAACCTGGAACTGCTGAATACCCTGCTGGCGCTGGTCTGCGCCGTCATAGTCGTCGCTTACCTCATGTATACCATGTCCCCGGACACCATAAAGAAACAGGGCACCTCCCGGCTCTATTATACCTGTATTTTTGTTTTAGCGGGAATTATGCGATATTTGCAGATCATATACGTTGCGGCCGACTCTGGTTCACCTACTAAGATCCTTTACAAAGACCGCTTTATCCAGTTTACGTTACTCCTTTGGATTGCCAGTTATATCCTGCTTTTGTATATAAAAGATATAACCCTGTTCGGCTAATCAGGTTGCATAAAATGAGCTTCTGCCCGTTCTATAAGACCGTTTAATAAAGACAATAAATTAAGCATGAAAAAGGAAATCGGCAACTGGGGCAACTACCCGGTTATGGAAAGTGATGAACGCAACTTCAGCTTTCTGGAGGACATACGCAAATACGTTCAGACAGCCAAAGACTTTATCCCACGGGGCAACGGCCGCTGTTACGGAGACGCTTCCCTGGCCCCCAACACCGTCAATACCACCCAATTCGACAAGATCCTCTCTTTCGATCCAGAAACTGGTATTTTCGAGTGCCAGAGCGGTATTACCCTCGACCAGGTACTGGAAGTAGTCGTACCGAAGGGATGGTTCCTTCCTGTAACACCCGGCACAAAATTCATAACCGTCGGGGGAGCAGTAGCCAGCGACGTACACGGAAAAAATCACCACGTAGACGGCTGTTTCTCTCATCATGTGGAAGAAATGGACATTCTGCTGGCCGATGGCAGCCTGACAACCTGCAGCCCCTCCCTGCTGACGGACCTTTTCGAAGCCACCTGCGGAGGTATGGGGCTCACCGGAGTGATCACCCGTATAATGTTTCGTCTTAAAAAAATAGAAACCTCTTATATACGGCAGAAACAGGTAAAAGCAGCCAATCTGGAAGAGATCCTCCGCCTGTTCGGGGAATACAAGGATTATACCTATTCCGTAGCCTGGATCGACTGCCTGAAAAAAGGCAACGCATTCGGCCGCAGTATCCTGATATTGGGCGAACATGCCACCCTCTCCGATCTGAATGAAGAGCAGAAGAAAGAACCGCTGAAACTGCCAAAAAAGAAACAGATCACCTTCCCTTTCAATCTTCCATCCTGGGTGCTGAACACCTTTACCGTGAAAGCATTCAACTTCCTCTTCTACGGAAAGAACTTCAAAAAGGAGATCAACAATACCGTCAATTATGAACCCTTCTTCTACCCGCTGGACGCTATCCTCCATTGGAACAGGGGATACGGTAAAAAAGGCTTTATTCAATACCAGTTCGTCGTCCCCATGGAAAGCAAACAGGGATTGATTGCAATCCTGCAAAAGATCAGCGAAAAAGGACTGGGGTCCTTCCTCGCCGTACTGAAAGTATTCGGCAAACAGGAAAGCCTCATCGGCTTCCCCATGGAAGGTTACACCCTGGCCCTGGATATCCCGGTGAGAAAAGGCTTGTTCAGCACACTGGATGAACTGGATAAGATCGTTCTGCAGTACGGAGGCAGACTCTATATGTCCAAAGACGCAAGGATGAAGCCGGATATCTTACAGGCCGGATATAAGCATCTCCCCCAGTTTTTATCCATCCTTAAAAAATACAACCCGGAAAACAGGATCCGTTCCGCACAATCCGACCGCCTGTTGCTGACAACACCCAATAAGGAAACAAAGATCAGCGCCGGTACCGTATCACTAATCAGCGCCGATTAATACCAACAATGACAAACCCCAACCACTCAAACTCAACTCTGTCATGCCTACTGTTCTAATTCTCGGAGCCAGTTCGGATATGGCCGTCGCTATAGCCAAAAAAATGGGCAGCAGCGGCTATAACATTCAACTGGCAGGAAGGAATGTCGCCAGGCTCCAGCCCTTGCAAACCGATCTTTCCATTCGTTATAATATCGTCTCCACCCTTCATGAATTCGATGCCGAAAAGCCCGAAGGGCACAAAGCTTTCTTTTCGTCCCTTCCAGCCATGCCCGATATCACCATCAATGTATTCGGCTACCTGGGAGAGCAGAAACTGGCAGAGTCTGACTGGATGGAATGCGAAAGGATCATCCGCGTAAATTATACAGGAGCCGTCTCCATCCTGAACATCGTAGCCAATGCCTATGCCGCTCAGGGTAAAGGCACTATCGTCGGGATCAGTTCCGTAGCAGGAGAAAGAGGCCGCCAAAGCAATTATTTTTACGGCAGCGCCAAAGCAGGATTTACCGCTTACCTCTCCGGCCTCCGCAACAGACTATTCCAGGAGAAAGTCCATGTGCTCACCGTTCAGCCAGGATTCGTCTACACACGCATGACAGAGAATATGCCCTTGCCAGGGTTACTGACGGCAACCCCCGGGTACGTGGCAGATACTATTTATAAAGCTATTCTGAAAAAGAAGGACGTCATCTATGTGAAATGGTTCTGGCGCTGGATCATGCTGATCATTAAGAGCATACCCGAATTCCTGTTCAAAAAACTGAAATTGTGATCCGGCAGCGCCAACAGATCTCTCAACTATTCGATTATGCAACGCATCGCTTTTTTTGATTTCGACGGAACGATCACGACAAAAGATACCTTATTGGAATTTATCAAATACAGTAAAGGCTCTTTTCGTTTTTACCTTGGCTTCCTGCTGAACAGCCCCTGGCTGATAGCCTACAAGCTGAAGGTCATTCCCAATCAGCAGGCCAAAGAGAAAGTGCTGGGATTCTTTTTCCGGAACTGCCCCCTCCCCGTCTTCCAGGAGTCATGCGACCGGTTTGCCGCAGAAATTGTACCGGGGCTCATCCGCCCTAAAGCCTTGGAAGAGATCGCCCTCCTGCAGGCAAAAGGCGCTTCCGTCGTCATCGTCTCCGCCTCCCCGGAAAACTGGTTAAAAGGCTGGACCAGCCAGATAGGGGCCGCCCTCCTGGCCACCCGGCTGGAGATCCGCGATCAACGCCTCACCGGGAAGATACAGGGCCATAATTGTTACGGAGAAGAAAAGCCGAGGCGGATACAGGAAGTCTATACCTTATCGGATTACCAGGAGATCTATACCTACGGAGACACTAGCGGGGACAAGCCCATGCTCCGGCTGGGAACGGCCTCCTTTTTCAAGCCCTTCCGGTAAGAACAGCAGCACTAACCGCACTGGGGGAAAAGGGTAAAATGGACAAGTTTAATCGAAAAATGTTTTAAAGTCCTGCCATTCTTTATAATTTAGAGTCCGCTGGTATCCTGTTGGAAAATATTAGTTTTGGTTTATACGTTATTTCTATATAATTATTAATTTTTAATATATTTCAACATGGAATTCATCAACAAATCAGTAGAAGAGCTAAAAGCTTTCGCAAAAGAAAAGAACGAGGAGTACATCCATGCTGATCCCTTCCCCAATATCTATTTTGACAACTTTTTTATACCGGAAAAATTAAAAGAAGTACTGCAGGAATTCCCGGACCTGACTAAAAACGCTGACCTTAAATTCAACGACCCCAACCAGGTCAAGCTGGCCTCCAAAGGAGAATACCGCTTTGGAGAAAAGACCCTGTCTTTTATGCACTTCCTCAATTCCCAGCCCTTCCTGGAATTTCTGTCCACCCTCACCGGCATACAGAACCTCATCCCCGATCCCTTTTTCGACGGGGGAGGCGCCCACCAGATCCAGCCGGGAGGAATGCTGAAGATCCATGCCGACTTTAACAAACACCCAAATACCAAGCTGGATCGCCGCATCAATGTCCTGGTGTACATGAATGAAGACTGGCACGAAGAATATGGCGGCCACTTCGAATTATGGGACACGGACATGAAAGGAGTAAAGAAAAAGATCCTCCCCCTGTTCAATAGAATGGCCCTCTTTTCCACCACCAGCAATTCTTATCATGGTCACCCCAATCCCCTCACCTGCCCCCCTGACCGGACAAGAAAATCCCTGGCCCTCTACTACTATTCCAACGGAAGGCCCGAAGAAGGAATAGAAGCAGGATCAGCCGATCATAACACTATTTTCAAATACAGGCCCGAAGACAGGAAATCCCGTTTCATCACCTCGCTGAAAGAAGTGGTCAAACAGATAACGCCCCCCATCCTTCTGGGAGGACTGAAAAAATAAAGAAGGGAGAGTCAAAAGAATATGGAGCTAAATACCGATAAGACCGGCGAGATGGTCCAGGGAAGAGATATTGTCATCATTGGGCTGCAGCCCTGGTATTATGAGATCGGCAGCAACTGCAAGACCATTGCTACTTATCTTTCCAAAGACAACCGGGTACTTTATGTCAACCTCCCGGTCAACCGGAAGACCTTCCTCTCCCGCCAGAAAAGCCCCGGCATTCAGCAACACTGCGATGTCATCAAAGGCAAGGGAGAAAAGATCCGGCCCATCGGGCCCAATATGTGGGAGTTCTATCCCACTTCCCTCGTAGAATCCATTAACGGGCTGCCGTCCAACAAAGCCTTTAATGTCATTAACTACTTCAATAACCGGCGCTACGCCCGGAATATCCAACAAGCTATCCAGGCACTGGATTTTAAAGACATTATCCTTTTCAACGACAATGATATTTACAACGGCTTCTACCTGAAAGAACTGTTGCGCCCCTCTCTTTATCTCTACTATTGCAGGGATTTCCTGCAGGGGTACGATTACTGGAAAAAGCATGTCTCCATCCTGGAACCTAAACTGATCAAAAAAGTCGATGCGGCCGTCGCCAATTCCACCTACTATGCCGAATATTGCTCCACCCATAATCCCAACTCCCGGTATATCGGCCAGGGTTGCAATTTTGATTTATTTAATACCGATATGCAATATCCCAGGCCGGAAGAACTCAACGGACTAAAGACACCCATTATAGGATATGTCGGCGCCATTGATTCTGCCAGACTGGACGAAAAGATCCTGGAAAGCATCGCCACGGCAAGACCAGACTGGAATATCGTAATGGTAGGCCCGGAAGACGATTTTTTTACAGCCAGCAACCTGCACCGATTCCCCAATATCCATTTTACAGGTAGAAGGCCCCTGCAAAAGCTGCCTGAATTCGTCGCTCATTTTGATGTCTGTATCAACCCCCAGCTGATCAATACGATCACCAAAGGAAATTATCCCCTGAAGATCGACGAATATCTCGCCATGGGCCAACCCGTAGTGGCCACCCGTACCAGCGCCATGAAATTATTTGAATCCTACACCTACCTGGCCGACAAGCCCGAAGATTATATCCACCTGATAGAAAGAGCGATGGCAGAAAATTCCCCCCTGCTCAAAGAGCAGCGGATCGCTTTTGCGAGAAGCCACACCTGGGAGAATTGTATAATAGAACTGTATAAAGTCATTTCTAAACTTATATCTTAAACACCATGACGAATAAGGTATCCCAAACATCGGGGCTGAATACCTCTCCAACAGCACAAAAGATTCTCACCGGAATACTGATAACAGGCACCCTCCTAAGGATCTATATCTGCTTTTTTTCCCACCTGCCGAACATGCATAAGGATTCTTATGAATATTACCGACAGGCGGATACCCTGCTGGCAGGCGGTTATACTAACTATTTCCCTAATGGTTATCCCTTCCTCATCGCCCTGGTAAAAGCCCTTTCAATCACCCATACGGATAGTATCCTCCTCTGGTGTAATATCTTTATGTCTTCCCTAACCATCTGGTTTGTTTACGACATCGGCAAAAAATTATCCGGCCAGACATCCCTGGCCCTGGTAGCAGCCGGCATCATGGCTGTTTTCCCCTCCCAGATCAATTACGTACGATGGCTGATGACCGAAGTGCCAACCAGCTTTTTCCTCCTGGGGGCCTTTTTCTTTTACTACAGACGGCAATATGCCTGGTGCGGCCTATTCTTTGGGATCGCAATGGTGATTAGGACCAATGTAGCACCCGTCTTTTTCTTACTCCTGATCGGGCACCTCCTTTTCACGTGGAGGAAAAGGCAGTCGTTGTCTGCCCCCGGAAACCAGATCCCGTTTACCTGGAAGACGCCGACGCTCCTGCTGGCCGGCTTTCTCCTCCCCGTCCTGCTCGTCAGTTGCTACAGCTATGTAAAGGCAGGCGCCTTTTCCGTATCCGGCAACAATCAAATCAATATCCTGTATTCGGTCACCGCCTCCGGCCCTTATATCGACTTCCATCTCGGAGAAGAACATCCGGAAATCAACACCTCCGGCAAAGCCCTCCATATGTATATCGATCATATGGTGTCCAGCCCGCTTCAATTTGCCCGGCAAAGACTGGCCAACCTTTGGGAACTATGGGGATTTTATGCTTCGGACGCCAATGGAGGACGGGGAGTCGGTTCCAGGATCCTGCTGGGCGCAGGCAACTTCTTCCTGGTAGTCTTCGGGCTCCTTGGCTGGTGGCATCACCGGAAGGAATTTCCCGTTTCCATCCTGCTCCTTCCCTTCCTCGTAGTCACCCTGATGCACACTTTTTTATTCGCCATGCCCCGCTACACTTATCCGGTCGAACCTTTTATGATCCTCCTTGCCACCTGGGCCCTGGTCTATAATAAAAAGTAAAAAGAGCCTTACGGCTCTCTTTACAACCAATCTATCAGGAATACGAAACTTTATTGTTTTACGAACATTCTCGCTGTCTTCTTACCGGAGCTATCCACTATTTCAAAATAGTACACCCCTCTTCCAAGTCCCGAAATATTCAGGCTGGAGGTGAATGAAGTGTTTTCCTTATCATAGTTGGCCGCTAAGACCCTCGCTCCTTTCACATCAAGGATAATTACAGAAAGCTTTTCATTTTTGTCCGACTGGTACTGGAAATTCAGTACATCATGCGCCGGGTTGGGATATAGCTTTATGTCATCCACAAAACGCCTGTTGTCAGGTAGTACGACCACCGTTACTTCCGCAGAGGCATCATTACCATTATTATCCTTCACCGTTAAGGTAAACACATAGTTACCCGCGATCAGGCCGGTTGCCAGTGTATACGTAGAGTCAGGGGCCATCAGCGTAGCAGCCTGGGGGCCGGACTTCTGCGCCCAGGTATAGCTTACAATATTTCCGGTGGAGGCGCTGGAAAGCGATCCGTTCAGCATTATCTGGGTCACTGGTAAAGCGATCGTATCATTTACCCCCGCATTGGCAAACAGCGCCTGGCTACCGGCAGAGACGGTAATAGTCACTTGTGAAGTTGCAGTAGCTCCGCTATTGTCCGTCACCATCAACTGGAAGGCATATACCCCCGGCTGCAGCCCATAGACAATAGGTGTGGCCGTAGAGGAGCCCGAGATAGTCACCCCTCCCGCACCGGATACCTGCATCCAGCTATATTTAACAATACTGCCATCCGGATCGTAAGAAGCAGTCCCGTCCAGCGTCACAGTGGCCGGCAGATCTATAGCCTGGTCTGGTCCCGCATTGGCAACAGGAGGCTGATTCGCCGCGGCCGCATTCACCGTCACCTGCACAGCATCCGTTGCCGTCACACCGGAATTGTCCTTCACCTTTAACTGGAAGACATACACTCCCTGTACCAGGCTGCCGACAACCGTCTGCGCCAGGCCGGCAGTACCGATCGCCGCCGTAGATGGGCCGCTCACCTGCGTCCATGTATAGGATATGATCGTGCCATTCGTTTCCGAACCGCTGCCTGTCAACGTTACACTATTGGCAGGTAAAGTGATCACCTGATCAGATCCCGCATTGGCAGAAGGAGGACCCGGCACCACCGGAGCCACTTTCACCGTCACCGTCACCACATCCGTTGCCGTCACACCGGAGTTATCCGTCACCTTCAACTGGAAAGTATACACACCCTGTACCAGGTTGCTGACACTTGTCTGCGCCTGGCCGGAAGTACCCATCGTTGCCGTGGACGGACCACCCGTCTGCAACCACGCATAAGAGACGATCGTGCCGTTTGCTTCCGAACCGCTGCCCGTCAATGTCACACTATTGACAGGTAAAGTAATGGTCTGGTCTGATCCCGCATTCGCAGAAGGAGGGCCCGGTACCACCGGAGCCGCTTTCACCGTCACCGTCACCACATCCGTTGCCGTCACACCGGAGTTATCCGTCACCGTCAACTGGAAAGTATATACGCCCTGCACCAGGTTGCTGACGCTTGTCTGCGCCTGGCCGGAAGTCCCGATCGTCGCCGTCGACGGACCACCCGTCTGCAACCACGCATACGATACAATCGTGCCGTTCGTTTCCGAACCGCTGCCCGTCAATGTCACACTATTGGCAGGTAAAGTGATCGTCTGGTCAGATCCCGCATTCGCAGAAGGAGGACCCGGCACCACCGGAGCCGCATTTACCGTCACCTGTACCGAAGCAATAGCCGTTACACCGGAATTATCCGTCACCGTCAACTGGAATCTGTATATGCCTTGTACCAGGTTACTGACGCTTGTCTGTGCCTGGCCTGCAGTACCGATCGTCGCCGTGGACGGACCGCTGGTCTGCGACCATGCATAGGAGACGATCGTGCCGTTCGTTTCCGAACCGCTGCCCGTCAGCGTCACGCTATTGGTAGGTAAAGTAATAATCTGATTGGATCCTGCATTGGCAGAAGGAGTGCCCGGTACCGGAACAGCCGCATTCACCGTCACAATCACCACATCCGTAGCTGTCACACCGGAGTTATCCGTCACCTTCAACTGGAAGGTATAGACTCCCTGCACCAGGTTACTGATACCTGTCTGCGCCTGCCCGGAAGTAGCAATTGTAGCCGTCGAAGGACCACCCGTCTGCGACCACGCATAGGAACTGATCGTACCATTCGTTTCCGAGCCGCTGCCCGTCAGCGTCACGCTATTAACAGGTAAAGTGATCGTCTGGTCAGATCCCGCATTCGCAGAAGGAGGACCCGGCACCACCGGAGCTGCATTCACCGTCACCTGCACAGAAGCCGTAGCCGTCACACCGGCATTATCCGTCACTGTCAGTTGGAATCTGTACGTGCCCTGCAATAACCCGCTCACCCCTGTCTGCGCCTGGCCCGCAGTAGCGATCGTCGCCGTCGACGGACCGCTGGTCTGCGACCATTGATAAGAAGCAATCGTGCCGTTCGCTTCCGAGCCACTGCCCGTCAACGTCACGCTATTGGTAGGTAATGTGATCGTTTGATTAGATCCGGCATTCGCTACCGGCGGCCCTGCAGCCGGATTCACCGTCACCTGCACCGTAGCCGTAGCCGTCACACCAGCATTATCCGTTACTGTCAGTTGAAATCTGTAGGTGCCCTGCACCAGCCCGCTCACCGCTGTCTGCGCCTGGCCCGCAGTAGCGATCGTCGCCGTGGACGGACCGCTGGTCTGAGACCATTGATAAGAAGCAATCGTGCCGTTCGCTTCCGAGCCACTGCCCGTCAACGTCACGCTATTGGCAGGTAAAGTGATCGTTTGATTAGATCCGGCATTCGCTACCGGCGGCCCTACAGCCGGATTCACCGTCACCTGCACCGTAGCAGTCACCGTCACCCCTAAAATATCTTTTACGGTCAATTTAAATTTATATACCCCCTGTATAAGGTTGGTAGCAGTCGTCTGCGCCAGCCCGGAAGATCCGAACGTCGCCGCCGAAGGACCGCTCACCTGCGACCAGGTGAAAGAAGCGATCGTACCGCCAACTTCCGTACCGGTTCCCACAAGGGTCACGCTATTGGTAGGCAGCGTGATCACCTGGTCGGGGCCGGCACTGACCACCGGAGGCTGAGAGCCCGAATTGTTCACCGTGACGGTGACAGTGGAGCTATCGCTCAACCAGCCATTATCAGTACATTTTAACTGGAACTTATATACCCCTGTCGTTAAAGCCATCAGGTTAGCCTTGGCCCCGGAGGGTATGCTTATAATGGCATTACTGGGCCCCGATACCTGCGTCCACACATAATAAACAATGGCTACATTATCGGTAGAGGCGGAGCCATCTAAAATTGCCGTCGAACCCGTTACAGTCTGGTCACTCCCCGCATTGACAACAGGCTTCGTATTTACCGGTATCGCATAGATATTACAAGGCGACGTACCGGCATGAGTAAGACAGTATGGAGAGGTAGAAACGATCGTTTTATTGGCGGAAGCGGCAAAAGGATTGATAGCCGTTACATACGGAACATCCCAGGAATTAGGATAAACAGACCCGATGGTGCCATTCACATAATTGGCATCCATGACCCCATTCGCCAGGACACCATACTTATTCCTTCCCCAGGAGTACATTTGCCCGTTGGCGTCAACAGCGAACTTATAGAATACTGCCTGGACGCCCTCAGATAAGGCAACGAAATTATTGATGCCCGGAGCGATCTGCACAGGTTTGTGCTGCTGCAACTGGGCTACGCTCATATCCCAGTTCCAGGCGTAAGGGGTCAAAGTCGTACCGCCATAAGGAGCGGGATTCACCGTATAAAGATCATAATTCAAATGTTTGCCATTTCCTATCTGGCCGCATTCATTACCCCCCCAGGCCCATAGAGTACCATCATTCAGAATAGCATAAGTACTGGTATTATTCGTTGAAAGTTTCGCAATGGGACTGGGCAGATTAAGCTGTGCATCCAAAAGAATGGGCTTGGGCGTCTGTGTCCATCCGGAACCCGCGCTGGCGCCTACTCCCATATACCCCTGGTAAAGGCCCCATCCGTATAAGGATCCGTTTGCCAGTAACGCATAAGAGAAAAATCCGCCTCCCGCAATATCTTTGGCCGGGGAAGGCAGGGGAAGTGTATGAGGATGCGTATAATCCGGCTCACTGGTATTACCCAGCAATACGTTGTTCCCTCCATTACCTCCCCAGGTCCATACATTACCGGCATCATCCAGCGCAATGGCTATATTCTGAACAACAACTTTCGTGATCTTTGTACCTGCAGGAAAAGAGGTAACCTGCACAGGCTTGGTATTCACCCGGCCATAGGTCCCGTCCCCCCGGTAACCACCTTCTGTATCACCCCATACCCATAAAGTACCATCTGCTTTAATAGCGTAAATGATAGCGCCATACCCCGCTCCACCTGTAAAGATGGAGGAAGCCATGACGAGATAGGTTACGTTTGTAAAAGGATTTCCCAAACTATCCGTAGGGATCTGCACAAAGCCCTTAGCCTGGCCGGTAGTCGTTCCGTTCCCCATAGTACCGCTCTCATTGTAGCCCGTGAACCAGACATTACCGGACACATCTATAGCGGCGCCGGTATGCAAACCCGCAGCAGCATACTTTATTTTTGTAGGAGTGGGAAACTGGCAGAGAATCGGCCAACCCATATTCCCCGTATTCGTTCCGATACCATTTCCACCGGTACCGAGCCCATACAATGTTTGAGTAGTATTGTCTAAGATGAAATTCTGGTATTCGCCGTTTGCAATAGAGTATTTAGGTGTCTGCGAATACCCCACGCCGATAGCACAGAGGGATATTAAAAACAGTAAAAGTAGTTTCATAGTTGGATTTTTAGGATATTTTACAATGCCCAATAAATTGTCTCGTGGAAAGTTCGCTGGTCTCAATAAAAAAGAACCACAAAACAAAATACATTTACAGCCTTGTTTGGATTTTTAGCATTAAAATGACAACCATGGATTTTTTTTAGGGTTTGGATTAATAAAAAACTTATTGAGTGGTTGCAAATTCCATACCAAATAGGGGGAAACCCTACTAAATAGGCCCATTTTTGTCGCCTCTAGTAACGTCGAAAATTAACTGATTGAGAATAAGCCCTTAGGCATTTGGGATAATTAAAGGTTCCCCTGTAGACAGGTAGGGGAATCCCCTATACGATCACGGAAAAGCGCACTGCTACATGCAAAAGCGCAGGTGGCCGGCGGAGAAACCACCCTCCTGTCCGTAAAATTACGGGGCTATCTATTCGCAGGTCATGGATACTATTTTTCCGGAATTAATGGACGTCCCCGGATCCCTCCTTGTACTGGTTGCAGGGACTACCCTCCGGATGGAGGACACAATAGGGAGAATTCACTATTTTGTTTCGCGTAAGAGAAAAAGGATCCACCGCCGTTACCGTCGGCACATCCCAGGAATTCGGATAGACCGAAATGATCTCCGAATTGGGACAGACGACGCCATTGCCCAGGACAGCGCCCTTATTGCGGCCCCAGGAATATAATTGCCCCGTCGCGGTTTCAGCATAGCTGTAGAAGACCGCGCTGCTGCCTCCGAAGACCCTGACGAAATTATTCACTCCCCGGGCCAGATGAACGGGCTTTTCTACCAGCATCTGGCCGGGACTCCAATCCCAGGCATAAGGAGGCTTATGCCTGGCATAATCCAGCTCGTGCCCATTGCCGACACAGCCGCATGCATTATCTCCCCAGCCCCACAGCGTTCCATCCGTTAAAATAACGTGCGTGGCAACACTGTTGGTGGTAACCGAAGCAACCGGGTGCGGAAGGTTCAGCTCCTTTGTAAGGTCTTTGGGAACGATCGGCGGGGGTGCCTGATGCGCCCATCCCCCGGTGCCTATTCCCAGGTAAGCAGGATAATAGCCCCATCCGTATAAAGTTCCATTCATACCCAGCGCATACGAGAAAAAACCGCCCCCGGCAATATCTTTAGCCTTTTGCGGCAGCGGCACCTGGTGCGGGTGCGTATAATCGGAAGTATTGGAGCCTAAAAGCTCCTTACGGTTGTTGCCCCCCCACGTCCAGACAGTACCGTCAGTCGCCAGAGCCAGGATGATCGATCCGGCCAGGATCTTGATAATCTTTTTACCCTTAGGCATATTCACAGGCACCGGCCTGGTATTTAACTGGCCAACCTGTCCATTCCCCCGCATGCCTTCCTTGGTAAGCCCCCATATCCACACCGTCCCATCTGATTTCAAGGCGATATTACCCGTCGAGCCGCCGCTGGCCCAGCAAGCCACCCGCACCACATTTGTAAAAGGATTTCCGGAACTGTCCGTCTTTATTTTTACCGGGGTAAGTCCCACATCTTCTATGGTGCCGGTCCCGGATTCTCCCGCACCGTTGGCCCCCCAGGTCCAGACATCACCATTCTGATCCGCCGCCAGGCTGTTGTGCAGGCCCGAAGCGACATCGATAAAATGAAGGGACCGGGGCACCGCTACCCGGATAGGCAATCCGGGAATCCCCGCATCCCACGGCACGCCGGCCGTTACCAGGGCGCTGCTGATGCCATATAGCTGACCAGTGGAATTATTAATGATAAAACATTGATATTCACCTAGCCCCATGTGATAAGGCAGGCCGGCGGGAGGTTCGCCCGGGCGGGTTGTAACAGGTGTATCAGCTGCAGGCGCCTGTCCGCATAACGACAAAGACAACATCGACAAGGAAAAAAAAGCGAAAAAGAATATCCGGTTCATACAGCTATTATACACCTATTTTCTGGTTGCTATTTTAATATACGATTAAATCGAATATAATCAATCAAAAGCAAATTATCTTTAAGCCTATTTAGCCGTTTACTTATGCGTTATTTACGAACCCCGCTTTTCGCTATTTCCATCATAAGTCTTGTCTTTTTAGGGATCGAATGGAAAACGATTTTACACCAACCCGAATCTGGAACGGATTTTTCTATTTATTATCGCGCAGCCGGACTATTCAAGGACAATCCTTCAGGCCTGTACCTGCCTCCCCAGGCTGCCTGGGACCAATACCTGTATCCACCCCCCTGCATCCTTATATTCCGGTGCTTTCATCTCTTCCCCGAACGGACCAGCTATCTCCTCTTCATTGGCGCCATGTATGGCTGCCTGGTGGCAGCTCTCCTGATCGGTCAGTCCCTGTATGAACAGATCGACAGCCATCGACGTCCCGGCGAAACCGGATATATTATTTTTGCACTGGCTTCCGCTCCCGTTTACCACAATATCGGCCTGGGCCAGATCGAATGCCTCGTCCTGCTGCTCAGCATGCTCTACCTTTACTTCCTGAAGAAGCAGCCCCTGCTGGCAGGAATACTGCTGGCCGCCGCAATCTGGATCAAGATGTACCCGGTTCTTTTACTCCTCCCGGCTCTATTTTCGAAGGAAGGAAGAAAGGTAGTCCTTTGCTGCCTGATAGGAGGAATAGGGATCATGGTCGTTAGCCTTCCTTTCATTCCTTTCCACCTTTATATCGATTTTAGTAAAAAACTGGCAGCCGTCTCCCAATATACCTCCGCCAATATCATTAACCAATCGGTAGTCGCATTGGGCCTGCGGATGACGGTTCCCTTCCGGCAGGCTTTTGAATGGCCGAATATTTACCGGATCCCCGGATGGCTTACATTAACCAATTACGCGCTATTGGGGATCGTCCTCAGCCTGGCCTGCATCCGGGTGGTAAAAGACCAGGCCCGGGCAATCGCAAAAGGACCAGCCGGGCCAATGGCCAACCCCTTATTGCCGGGAGCCATCATGCTTGCGATGGGCGCCGCCTTTTCCCCGCTGGGATGGGGACATACTTTTGTATTCAGCTTACCGTTATGGATCCTGAGTATGAAAAAGATAGAAAGGACAATGCCCCTGAATATTTTCAGCTATGGCATCCTGTTTATAATGGCGCTGCTCCTCTTAATTCCTGTATATAATCACCCGGCTTTTTTAGACCGCTTGCCAGACCTGATCCAGACTATTTATTATTCCCGGTTCTTGATCATTACTTTATTCTTGACTTTTTATTGTATGTTTGAACTCCCTCAACCCCAACTCCAAAAAATTTCAGACTGTTGAAAAACATCTTTTCGTCATACTGGATTCGTTCAGCCTTTTATTCTATCCTGCAACGATTCTCCATAACCCTCTTCGGGCTTATTAATTTCATCGTACTGATCAGGTCTTTATCCAAGCCCCAGATGGGCGCCTGGGCGCTTTTCCTGGCCTTTACCTCTATTTTTGAGACCACCAAGACCGGCCTGCTGAAAAATGCCCATATCCGCTATGTCAGCAGTAACGATGACAAGGAAGAAAAATCCGCTATCGCTTCCGCCTCCCTGCTCATCAACGGCGCCATCACCCTGATCTTTATCGTGCTCATCCTCTTCCTGGCCGACTGGGTCAGCATCCGGCTGCACACCGGCATGGACCTCTCCATCATGCTGAAATGGTTTATCCCCGGATTGATCATCATGGTCTTCTTCTCTCACCTGGAAGCTATCCAGCAATCACACCTGGATTTCAAAGGAGTCTTTGCCGGCTATTTCGTACGGCAAATCGTATTTTTTTTCTGCATCGGTGGCTGCCTGCTCCTGCACATTCCTTATTCCCTGAAAGATGTAGTGCTTTATCAGTCATCCGGGTTCTTATTGGGCACCCTGGCAATCTGGTACTACAGCCGGCCCTACCTGCACTACCGCTTCAATCCCACGACGGCATGGGTCAAACAAATACTGGGATATGGAAAATATATATTCGCCTCCGGCGCTATTTCAAATATCTTTTCCAATCTGGACCAGCTGATGACAGGGCGTTTCATGACAGCTACCGTGGTAGCTTATTACAACACAGCTTTACGTATCAATACACTGCTGGACATTCCTTCTTATGCCGCAGCTGATATCATTTTTCCCAAGAGCGCCCGGGCATCGGTAGAAGAAGGAGAAGAAAAAGTACGCTATCTCTTTGAACGCATGGTGGGCATCCTGCTGTCCTTCAGCGCCCCCATCGCCATCTTCATCATCCTGTTCCCCAAATTCGTCATCTATATCGTCGCAGGCAACAGTTACCTGTCGGCAGCACCCATCCTGCAATTGTATATGATCACAGGACTGATCCGGCCTATGCAAAATCAATCGGCCAACCTGTTGAATTCGATCGGCAAACAGGCCATCTGTTTCTGGATGAATACCGCCGCCCTGGCAGCCAACCTGCTGATCAACTATGCCTGCCTGGTATATATCGGTTTTTATGGCGCGGCCGTGGGAAGTACACTCACCTATGGACTGGCGGTGATCGCCTGGTATTTCCTCATGCGACGCATTGTCGGGCTCGATATACGCAATGTGCTGAAATATATGCTGGATACCTACAAAACCATTTATAGCTATGGAATGCAATTCATCGGGCTCAGACGGGAGAATAAGGCGTCCTGACCTCCTTCAACCAGGCTTCCAGCCGGGAGACAACTACCTCGTCTTTTTCAATATCGAACTTGCGGGCGAATAAATGACCGGATGCCATCAGGGCAGGCCAATCCCCGCCGGTCAACAGCTTGGGATTAGGCGTCTTCTCAGACCAGTCGACATAGAACAGGTTATCCTCAATTTTATCCCGGACAGGTGAATTGTATACCACCGTTGAAAAGATCAGCTCATCGGCTCCCCATACATATTTAAAGAACCGCACCACTTCCCGATGCTCTTTCAGGAATTTCAACATATACGCCGCACTGGCCCCGGTAATGGTAAACCATTGGGAATGTCCCACCACCTCATGACCGGCAACAGGATATTTCCGCCTGGGCAGCAGCCGGTTGGCCAACGCCTCCAGCCGGTACTTTCCCGGTATTGACCAGTTATGAAAATGATACCTCCACGTATGTAATGCCGCATCTTTCCACCATTCATGGTTATCCGATTCCCTCATACAGGTAATAAACTCCGTCCCCTGCCTCTCCAACAAATATTGATAGATATAAGACGCCGGCTTGATGGGAAAATCCTGGGCAGACATCACATGGACATAATCATATTCCCCCGCCCCCAGAATTTCGCCGATCCCATTCAAAGTAGCCTGCACAAGACTATATCGGCCCCAGAATACCCTGATGTTATTTTTGATGAAATAGACCCGCTCCCTTCTTGATAAATAGGCAAAAGGCCCGGGGTCAGCCTTTTTATCCAAGTGTATGAAATAATCGAAGGCAGGATGGTCCAACGCATTCAGCATCCTTTCCAATTGCAAAGGGCTCTTATGTGCCAGGATCAAATAAGCGATACGCATAATTTACTTCCTCGTGTCATTGAATAATGAATTGCTCACTTTCGTTTTTGTATGCACGGTATGAATAAATGTCTTATTGGCTTTCTTCAAATGGAATATAGTTCCGGCCATTACGACAATCGCTTTCGGAAGCCGCAGCACCGCTTTCCACAGATCTTTATTGACCAGTTCCCCGGGAATGCCCATCAACAGGCTCAGGAAATAAAGGAGACCAACTCCAAGAGCCGCTATGCCCCAGAAAGGCCGGATAAAAAAGCCCCCTACCGCGAGTAAAGGCAGAAGAATAAATAAAAAAGCCCGGGGAAGCACCAGGTTATTGGCCACGGCTAAATTGAAATAACTGAAATTGCCTGCAAACAGTTTCCCAAAGGCCGGCACGAAAAACTGCTTCAGATAGATAAACTGGCTCGATACCCATCTTTTCCGCTGTTGCTGGAATGCATGGGAAGAATCGACTTTCTCATCAAATACCAGGGCATCTTCCAGGTAATGGATACGGATGCCTTGCTCCACTACCTTTAATTGTAATATCTTATCAAACCCACCTACCGCACTTATCTCACTCAATATTTTTTTGACGTTCTCAAACTCAAAAGCCATTCCGCTGCCAATGACGGAAGAAGACATACCAAGATTGTAAGCCCCCTTCCTGAAAATATGATTATTGATCGCCTCGCTACAGGCATCCAGGATGGCAAAAGACGTATCCAGGTTCTTAGCCACTCTCCTCCCCTGCACAGCCCGGGCCCCATGGACAAAAGCAGCATTGATCTTATTTAAAAAGTTGCCGGCCAGCATATTATCCGCATCGCAGATTAGGGCGATATCATAAGATTGCCCAATCCTCCGGAATGCCTCATTCAACGATTTTGTCTTGGTGCTCTTGTCAAAAGACACTTCAAACACCGTCAATGGCAGGAGACGCAATTGCTCCACCGTCTCCTTCTGAAAAGAATCCGCTATGATGAAAACGGTATACAACTCAGCAGGATAATCGAGATCAAGGAGATTCCTGGCCGTAGAAAGGATAATGCCATCTTCCCGGTATGCAGGCACCAGCACCGCAATCTTCTTCAGAGGATCCGCCCGGAGGTCGCCCATTACCTTTCTCCTGGAAAATAATCTGCCCGAAAGCGATAAAATGAAAAAATAAAAGACAGATAGCGCGCAGTAAACAAAACAGATTAAATAAAGTACATATATGAATTTAGGGAAGAGCATATTAAATTAACGATTAGATTACCCCGATATTACGCGCTATTATCCATTCCGCGCCTAAATTAAACATTAATTGATTTTAATCTTATTTTTAAGGCTATAATTTACTCCCATGCTGTTTTGGCAATATCTGTTTATAATAAGCTGTTTTCTCGTTTTTTACAACTATGCAGGCTATGCAATCATCGTTTTACTGGTAAACAAGCTGGAAAAGAACAAAAAAGGCCTTGCCGGAATCGAATCAGCTACCCTCGCTGAAGAGCTTCCCGGGGTTTCCTTCATCGTAGCAGCCTATAACGAAGAAGATTGCATCCTGGAAAAGATCACCAATTCCCTGCAGCAGGATTACCCCCGTGAAAAGATCGAATTCCTCTTCATCACCGATGGCTCTACCGACCGAACAGCCGGGATCTGTGGCCAAAATACCTCCATACGCACCCTCCACCAGCCTGAAAGAAAAGGGAAATCAGCAGCCTTGAACAGGGCAGTGACGGAAGCCAGGTACGAAATACTCATTTTCAGCGACGCCAATACCATTTTAAACAAAGAGGCCGTACGCTATATCACCCGTCATTACCGGGATGAAAAAGTAGGGGGCGTGGCAGGAGAGAAAAAAGTCCTACCCGCAGCCGCCGGCACGGATGAAGTAGGCGAAGGCGAAGGCCTGTACTGGAAATATGAGTCGTTCTTAAAAAAATCAGATGCCGCTTTTTATTCGGTGGCCGGAGCCGCCGGCGAGCTGTTCTCCTTCCGGAGCCGCCTCTATGACCCCCTGCCGCACAACATTATACTGGATGATTTTGTCAGCTCCCTGAAAGTAGCGCAAAAAGGATATCGCATTCAGTATGAGCCTGAAGCCTATGCCATGGAACTGCCCTCTTTTTCCCTCGTCGACGAACAAAAAAGAAAAGTGCGGATCGCTGCGGGAGGATTCCAGGCAATCGTGCTCCTGGCCCCCCTGCTGGCTTTCTGGAAATCCCCCAGGCTGTCTTTTCTGTATATCTCCCACCGGGTACTCAGATGGACCCTAAGCCCCCTCTGCATGATCCTCGCTTTTATTGCCAATGCCGTCCTGTTCTTTCAGTCAGCCGGTCTCCTGTATACCCTGCTTTTCCTGGGGCAATTAGGCTTTTATGGCATAGCAGTGGCAGCCTGGCTGGTCCCTTCCCTGAAAAAACAGTCTAAAATGATAAAACTTGCCTCCTATTTTGTATTCATGAATACGGCTGTAATACTGGGTTTTTTCAGATTTCTCCGGGGCAATCAGTCCGCCACCTGGGAAAAAGCGCAACGGGCTTCGGCTGCCATCCACTGAAACTTGCATTAATATATATATGGTGTTATATTTACAGGGCTAAAAAGTTAAAAATTAGGAGATATGGCTCTATTTATATTCTTTAAAATCAATTAATTAACATAACCATCTCGTTAATTGACCGATCTTAAATCCTTATCTACGATATAAAATAATACTTTAATGGATTTTATCTATTTGTTGAGGATCTTACTGAAAAGAAAATGGCTGATCATAGGTGCGGCATTGATATCGGCAGTCATCGCCTGGCTGCTCACCGCCAACCAGCCTAAAAAATACCGCTCCCTGGCCCAGATCTCCACCGGCTTCACTGTCAATGATGAAATAAAAGTAGGCAACGAAAATTTCGATATTTTCGGAGCAGACACGAAGTTCAACAATGTCATCGTCACCTTCATGTCCCCAACGGTGATCAGCCTTCTTTCCTACAACCTTATCCTGCACGACCTGCAGAATCCCAATCCCTTTCGTACCCTTACACCCAAGCAAATGCAATCCGCCCTGTACAAAAAGATCAGCCGGGCAGAAGCGGCAAGGGTATTCGAAAGCAAACTGGAATCCATGAGCATGCTCACTTCCTTCAAGCCGGAAGAAAAAGATCTGCTGGAATATCTGACCCTCTATAAATACGATTACCAAACGCTTACCAATATCCTGGCTGTCTACCGCCTGCAACGGACCGATTATATCCAGATTGAATATACTTCTGAAAATCCGGAGCTATCGGCTTTTGCGGTAAATACCGTCTTTCCTCAATTCCTCCGTTATTACAAGAATGTAAGAAGCAACAAATCCGCAGAATCCATCGACACCCTGCAAAGCCTGATGGAAAAGAAAAAACAGGACCTGGATGCGAAGAACGCCCAATTGAGGGGAGAGGGAGTTATCGACGTGGGAGAGGAGAACAGCAGCAAGCTGGAGACCATCATGAACCTGGAAACCACTCTCACCCAGGAACAGACCAAGCAGACCCAGCGTACTTACGACCTTCAGAAGATCAACCAGAAACTGGCTGCTTTAGGTGTAGGGACTCCCACCTCTCCGGCTACTACTACCAGAACTGATAACCGGAATGATGAACTGCTGATCCTCCGCAAAGCTATGAATGATGCCTACCAGGCCTATGTCAACGGCGGATCGACCGATCAGGCCCTCCAGAAAAAATATGAGAACCTGAAGGCCGACTATCAGAACAAACTTGCCAGCACCCAGCCCGCAGCCAGCACAGACCCCATTCCCGGATCGGACGAGGCCAGGGTATCCAAAGCTTCCTTGCTGGAAAAGAAGAACGACCTTCAGGTAGATATCAAGGCCGGCAGCGATAATATCGACGCCATCCAGGGCAAGATCAACAACCTGAAAGGCAACCTGGTAAAAGATGCTTCCAAAGGCGCCATAATAGAATCCCTGCTGAAAGATGCCGAATTGGCCAGCAAAGAGTACTTGTCCGCCAAGCAGAAATACAATGATGCCATCGACATCAATACCTCTTCCGTCAACAATTTCCGGCAAATTCTCTCCGGCCAGCCCGCTATCGAGCCAGAGCCCTCCAAGAGAATGCTGATCGTAGGAATGGCCGGCGCATCCGCCCTGGTGATCACCATCCTGGTATTGATCCTGCTCTCTTACCTGGACACCTCCGTCAAAACGCCCATTATCTTCTCCAAGGTGGTGAATCTCAAACTCATCAGCATGGTGAATTTCATGAACCTCCGGCAAAAGAACCTTGCGGAGATCATCACCACCCGGGACACCCAGCCAGACGCAGACGATAATAAAAGGCACAACATATTCAGGGAATCCCTTCGCAAACTCCGGTATGAAATAGAAAGCAGCGGCAAAAAGACATTCCTCTTCGCCAGCACCAAAAAAGGAGAAGGAAAGACTACGCTCATCCAGGCCCTTTCCTACAGCATGAGCATGAGTAAGAAAAAAATACTGATCATCGATACCAATTTCTGCAATAATGACCTCACCCTCCAGTTGAATGCCGACCCGATACTGGAAAAGATCCATCCTGACAAGACAAATACCCGATCCCTGGTCGAACAGGTAAAGAACGCCGCCAAGGACATCGGGGTAGGAACCGTCTTTGCCATCGGGTCAGAAGGCGGTGATTATACCCCTTCCGAAATATTGCCCCGCGAAAACCTATTGCACCACCTGGGAGCACTTACCGCAGAATATGATTATATTTTCCTGGAAGGCCCTCCCTTGAATGACTTCTCAGACAGCAAGGAACTGGTGCAATATGTGGACGGCGTCATCGCCATTTTTTCGGCCAGCCATATCATCAAGCAAATTGACCGGCAGTCCATGACCTTCTTCAATGAACTGAACGGAAAATTTGTCGGGGCCGTATTGAATATGGTGGACCTGGAAGACGTAAATGCCACTTAATGCACCAGCCGCATATCTATGATAACAACACTCAAACAGTAAAATCTATCCCGCATGTCACATCCCCTGCGTATCCCTTGTATTCTGCTTCTTACCCTATGTACAACTATAACAAATGCGCAGCACATGGCAGGAGGCCGCAGTAAGACCGATAGCGTACCGCCTCCAAGATATCGCGCTCAGGATCCGGAAGCTGCTATCGAAGCCAAACTGGTGGAGCTGGCCCTGCAGGGACCAAAATACCAATCGTCGGATCACACGATTAAGATCGCAGAAAGTAATTTGTCCAAGGCAAAAAGATCCTGGCTCAACCTCCTGGCCATCTCCGCCAATTACAATGACCAGACTTTCGCCAAACAGCAGACTACCACCAACGGCACCACCCCCTATGTATATCCTAAATACTTTTTCGGCCTCACTATCCCCCTGGGGGTAATCTTCAACCTGGGCCCGGACATAAGAGGAGCCCGGGAAGGTGTTGAAATCACCAAAAAAAGTCAGGAAGAACTGGCCAGAGAGATCAAACATGATGTACTGGCGAAGTATAGGCAATATAAAAATTTCGGAGAGCTTATCGGTTTACAAAATACCATTGTCATCGATCAGCAGGCGGCATTCACCCAGACGGAAAAGAAATTTAAAGACGGCATCATCAGTATCGAACAATACAACCAGGCCAACAGAAGTTATAACGACGAACTGGCTAAGAAGCTCAACCTCCAGCTATCCCAGGACCTGGTCAAGCTGGATATAGAATTGATAATCGGCGTCAGCCTGGAAAGTGTAATAAAATAAAAATGCGCCAATTGTTTTCAAAGGCTTTTAACTTGCCCATCCTCCGGAAAAGCAGGCTGGCCTGGGTAGATTACCTCAAAGGGATAGCCATCGTACTCGTCGTATACCGGCATGTCCTCATAGGGATCCAACGCAGCGTAGCGACAGCACAGGCACAGGGTATAAATATCCCGGATGTCCCTGCTTACCTGGAAAAAGCCAATATGATCTTCTTTAGCTTCAGAATGCCCCTTTTCTTCATCCTTTCAGGGATCTTTATCAGCGGCAGCCTGGCGAAAAGAACGCTCAAACAGGTGATCGGGATAAAATTCGAGAACCTGCTCTACCCCTATTTTGTCTGGGTCTTCCTCCAGGTGACACTTCAGATCGTGCTGGGCGGCAACACCAATTCCAACAGGAGCCTGATCGATTACACCTATATCCTGTACCAGCCCCGGGCCCTGGACCAGTTCTGGTACCTTCCGGCCCTCTTCAATACGACCGTCATCTACCTCCTGGTAAAGACCCAGTTGAAGCCCCCCGTCTGGGGACAATTCGTGATCGGAGCAGCCCTCTATTTCCTTTCTCCTCTCATGCATGGCATCAGCATGATTTCCGATTGGATGGAATTCTATATTTTCTTCGCCCTGGGAGATGCCGTCGCTGTCTTCTTTTTTAAAGACTCCACCCAGCGCCTGTTGAAAAATCCCTATAGCCTGCTGCTGATCACACCGGTATTCTTCCTTACCCAGGTATATTACCTGAATCATGTCACGGAGCCGGGATATGCGGACTTCCTCGTCATTGCCCTCATCGGCTGCCTGAGCATGTTCATACTGGCTTTCCGGATGCAGATCTGGAATATCGCCTCCTTTTTACGGATCGTGGGCTATCATTCCCTGTACATCTATGTCACCCATGTCTTCATAGCAGGCCTGGTAAGGTTGTCCCTCACTAAGTTCCTGGGCATCCACAATCCTTTTATCCTGCTATTCTCGGGTATCTTCTTCGGAATTACCATCCCCATTATATTTTATAATTTGCTGATCCTCGACGGTCCCTTATGGTTCCTCTTTAGCTATAAAAGACGCCCCGTTCGGCAAGCTCCTCCGGAAAAAGAAAAAATCAGCTTCTCATGAACAGACGAAAAGCCATCAGCCGGATTGCACTAGCCGGCCTCGGAGGAGGCCTCCTCTTTTCAGGCTACAAATGGTACGATTGGAATAAAACTCCCGATATAGCTTACCTGCAACAACGCAGGGAATTGATAACAGCCCTGGCCGAGACAATCATTCCCGCTACCGATACGCCTGGCGCCAGAGAGGCAGGAACAGGAGATTTTATCATCACCATGATCAGGGATTGCACCGACCGGATGTCCATGAACAAATTCATAGACGGTCTCAAAGACCTGGAACATTATTGCCGGAGCAAATTCAACAAGCCATACGGCCAGTGCACAGCAACGGAACAACAATCGGTCCTGCAATTCTTCGAAGAGAAAGGACAGCCCGTTAAAGGCCTTATCGGCAAGGCACAGGACAGATACCTGGGACAATCCTTTTTTGCCACCCTGAAGAAATATACGGTAGAAGGATATTGCAGCTCCGAAGCTGGCGCTACCAAAGGCCTCGCTTATCTATATATTCCCGGCAGCTTCCATGGATGTATCCCCATGACACCCGGGCAAAAAGGTTGGGCCACCCGGTAGACGCCGCCCCTCCGGCGCCTCAGATCCTCGTCAGCACCAGCTCAAATTTCTTTTTCTTTTTCAGGAACCACATCTCATAATACGTATAGGAGAGATAAGCTATTGCTCCTGTCGCTGCCAGGCAAACGAAAGGATAGGCCAGATCATAAAGGAGACGCGACTCGGGATGCCCGACGACCTTTTTAAAGAGAATAAGAACGAGCTCGCAGACGGCCGTATGAAAAAGATAAATGCCGAAAGAGATCTTCCCCATCGTCTTCAGCAAAGGGATCTCCAGATGGAAGATAGAATTGTCGGCAATCGCAGCCAGCAGCACATACCCGAATAGGACAACACAGACATAATGATCCCCGAACAGCAGGAACAGCATCCCCCTGGGCTGCAACAACGATAAGGCATATAAGATGGCCAGCAGGGTCATGACCACCTGGATCCACGGACGAAATAGTTTTTTAAACAAGCCATGATATTGCTCCCTCTTATAATATAACAACGCGGCAAATAATCCGCCGCCGAACAGGTCGAGCTTATCGAAGATCAATACATAATTCATCAGCAACACTTTTTCCCGGGGCCAATCCGGAAAGAAAAGCGGCAGCACGAACACGAAAAAGACTCTCGCCAGAATACTGATACCATACATGACAATTAACAGCCGCGCCAGCCTTTTCCGGAAAGTATTGATCAGCAGCGGCCAGATCACATAGAACTGCTCTTCGATGCAGACAGACCAACTGATCTCGAACATCCCCCTGTTCGACCCGATAAAAGCAATTTGAAAGTTCACGGAAAAGAACAGGAGAAAGAGCAGGTTCAGGAACATGGTCGGAACATCCGTGTCATTACCCAATCCTAATTTTTGCGCGATATAGGGCGAAAAAAAAGTGAGGATCAGCCCATATCCCAGGTACAAAGGCCAGATACGCAATATCCTGCGCACATAGAAGCTCCGGTAACTCACCGTGCCAGTCGAATCCTTTTCCACCAATAATAAATAGCTGATCAAAAAACCACTGAGGATGAAGAACAGGTTCACGCCCATTCTCCCCGTATCTTCAAAACAACG
>Ga0307511_10001296_pt1 | contig 26509 bp, 27 predicted proteins | sample 13_EM_MG_FD_200266 | JGI IMG/M metagenome (GOLD analysis project Ga0307511, IMG submission 200266) | Populus trichocarpa ectomycorrhiza microbial communities from riparian zone in the Pacific Northwest, United States - 13_EM | ecosystem: Host-associated > Plants > Roots > Unclassified | place...
GGAATCGTATGTCTTTTGGGCTACTTGAGTTTGTTCAATACCGCCAAATCTGTTGAATTGGCTAGGGATTTGAGGGTTCATGTGCTGAGAAGTCATGCTCTGGGGTGCAAGAGGAGGTTGAGGTGAGGTTTGTTGTTGATGTTGCATTTGGGCTTGCAACTGAGGTTGTGCTGGGAGTCCAGGAGCCTGTCTGGGTGTTGGGAGCGCCTCTTGGTGGTGAGGCTGTGGCTGTTGTTGGGTGGAAATTTGTGGTTGCACCTGCTGTTGTACAGGAGGTTGTATTGGCTGTTGCACCTGTGGTTGTATTGGAGTCTGTACCTGGACCTGAGCCGGTGGTGCTTGTGGGAGTGCCTGAGGCTGAGGTGCGGCAGGAGGTAGAACGGTGACTGGCTCAGTCGGTGGGGATTGTGGGGGTTGAGTAACAGTTTCCGGTTTCTGGGGTGTAGGTTCCGATTCATAGTCATCATCGTCAATTGCGGCCCCGTTCAATCCCAGACTGCCAAATTGAACCATAGTGCGATCAATAGCATGGTTCCCAGGCATAATAACAGCCTCCTGTTGCTCAAGTGTTCGTCTGGTGAAACTGGCAGTCCTAGCTGAGCTAATCTTCGGGGTAGACAACCCAACATGGCGAGCTCGGGGCGTAGCTGGAGCTAGTGCGGCCACACTACTATTAACAGTGCTAGCTTGTGTACCGATTGGAGCAGCCGGGGCCACATCTTCGACCTTTTCAAGATTCTGTTCAGTAAGTGGTTGAGGTGCTGTTTCCACAGGTGGTTCTTCGGTCTTAATTTCGGGAGTTTCGGGAATTTCGGTGACCTCGGGCTCAGGCGGTGATACTATTGCCTCGGGGGCTACTGGCTCTGGCTCTGGCTCTGGCTCTGGGTCTGACTCGGTGGGTTTAGGAGCCTCTTCTGGTTCGGGGAGTGCCGGCTCCGTTGGTGGGGGTGGTGGGAGTGGTAGACTCTCAGCGAGGGTGGGTTCGGGAGTAGGTTCAGGCTCTTGTGGCTCTACTACTTGTGGTGGAGGAGGAGGGGTAGGTTCGACAACAGGTGGCTTGGGAGGAGCCGGAGGTGGTGCTACTTTCTTCGGTGCCGGGAGGGGGACAGATGGTCTGAGTAAAGCAGCCCATGTATCTGTTGGTTTAACGGGCGGAGCAGGCACATTGTTCACAGCTGGTACCTTGGTGAATGTAGGGCCATCTTCCCCAGTGGAGTCGTCAGTTCCGTCTCTCTTTCCCGAATCGTCATTTGCGGGAGCCCGTTGTCCATTAACTCCGGTACCACCTCGACCTCGACCTAGGCGTCCTCCACGGTCAGTTGCGCGACCACCACGGCTTCCGCGTGGAATATCCGAGCCCCTGCCACGGCCACGCCCTGCGGTAATGGGCGCTTCAGTTGGGCTTTCTGGGACCTTTGAGCGAGAACGATCTTGTTTCTTCTTTTTGACTTCTCCCCATTGAGAAATTGACCCTAAATCAAGCATTCGTTAGCTGAGTATCACCAAGACCACCACAGCACAACAGGAGCAAAAATCCTGGGTCAGCTACCCTCAGCATAGTGTAACTTGTGAGCACGAACCTTCTGACATGCGAGTGGCTGCCGCTCCGATATCACCCTGGGCCTCCTGTAGCGCATATACGAGATCTTCATCGGACCAATCAGGAAACATCTCTCTGACAGTCTTCAGGCTCTCCGCATATTGTTGTTTTAGCTGGCCTACCTCGCCCTGGTCTTCGAACGATGAAGCGTTTGAATCCCCGTTCATACGAGAGCTTCTAAAGCCGCCCCGGCCTGCGAAACCTCCACGTCCACCCCTAGCGGTGCCTCTACCACGTGGGGGAGGACGGTGCTGTACTTCAGACATATGGGCTGTAGTTGGTCAATTATTTAGCATACACCGTCGTGTGAGAGATGATAATCAGAGAAAGCTGGGGGGTGGGAAATGTGGTTTCTTTAAAGGAAGATGCCAACCAACCTTATATTAAGCTGTAAAAACTAGAGGTTCGAGAAGAACGGTCGAAGGAGTAACTAAACACTGAATCTAATTGAAGCACGGAGTCAGAAGCTTAATTAAAACACAATGCGGTGGGGGGTCTCGGTGGGGAGGCGGGGGGGGAGGCGACGCACAGGTTGAATGATGACACAAAATTTGAAGGCGAGGGTTTGGGGGGAGAGACGATGAGGAGGGAGACTTGGGGGAAAGAAAGAACCAACCAAGCACAATGCTATAAATCAATACCAAGTAACCCACTAACAAGTCCGCAGCAATTCGTATCAGTACCGGGATTCTTCGTTCAGAGAAAATGCTGTGAATAAATAGAAAGGAAGAGAACACGAATGCGGAGTTAAATTCAATCTGGGTTGTGTGGAAGGATATATGCAAGTGGCACCGCTCACCCACGAGCCTTTTCGCTCGATCTGAACTTTACTTACTGTAGGTACTTATGTACTCTAATATGACAGTCTCGATCCGCCAGATGGGCTCGGACGAAAAATACATATGCAAATCCTAGCCGGAGCCGCCCCGACACACGAGAACACCCCGACTGTCAACCAGACTAAAACCCCGACAGGCTGCAAACAAGCTCTGTTTTACGTGTAAGTATTTATTCCGATGCAGGCCACCAATTCGCCATAGAGCTAGGGGGGTAGGTAGAAAGCCTGGCTGGGGGTAGGTAGCATGATCTAGCAGAACACCCGGTTACCATTGGCTGTTCCCATCCACCACACCAGGAGGGGGTTTGCGGGGAAAGCTTGGAAGCACCCCACCTCAGTTGGCAAGCATACCGTACGCGTGTGCTCGACAATGTGTAAATAGACACCCGGCAAGAGAAGGTCGGCAGTACAGTTTAGCATCGAACCCAGTTACAATTTGACCACTAGAAACTTAAAAGCAAGTATGTACAGGTACAGGGCCAGATACTCCTCCACCGATATGCAAACCATCTTCCACCTCTTGTGGAATAAAGTGTCACGCAAAAAACCCCAGAAAACTCCCAAGATATTCCCCCAAAAAACTCCTAAGCTAATGTCACTTGCCGCCTACGCTCCAGTAGATTTGGAAAAATATCAGAAACCCCATCCGTGAACCTTCCTGTGCTCTCGCTAATCATATCCGCAATCCGCACCAATACATCGTCATCTGGAGAATTCAGTAGCTTCTCGACCTCGTCCACCATTGCGGGTTTCAGCCCAGGCACGTTGCCAATGAGCCTGGCGCGCATAAGGGATGCCACTTTACGCGCTTTGGCCAGTTCCCCATGATGTACTAGAGACAAAATGAGTTCGAAACAAACGGTTGTGAATCCTACCCGCTTTTCGAGATCACTCTTGAACATCACTATTCCATAAAGTCGGTGTGGGTTATTTTCATAATGAAGCATCAACCTCGCTTTGGCAAAATTGCTCTTGATCCATGGTGTGCAGGTATTGTAGACATTCATTCTGAGTTGGGAAATTTTAGGGTCTTCTTTATGGGCGTATCGGAGGAGGAAGTATTGACCGGTCGCTTTGAATGGGTTCGCACTGGGTCCACCTATGGTATCGAAAATACCAGGTAATCTTTCAACGTTGCTTTGCCAATTTTCCACCATCCGCAGGAACTGTAAGGCAGCAGCGTTCAGCCCCTTAAACTGCTCCACACTTTTGGTCACCTCATTGATGATAGATTCCCTTATTTCAAGTAGCTCCTTCGCATCCAACTGCTCAGCTGAAATATGCAATAGCCAGGGCTTATTGAGCATTCCAGCAGCGATTTCCTCCTCACCATCTGCAACCAGCGTTTTGATAATCTGTTCTCGCAACCTCCTGTCTTCGAGATGTACCCTGGATGAAATATTCCGTAGTGGCTTGATGACCTCCAACACTGCCTTCACTGCCCAACCCTCTTTCAATTCTTCTTGCGGCAATGCCAGCATATTTGATGTATACCTTTTGAGGACTGCCCATGCAATATCGGGTGTGGGTATTCCGTGGGAAGCTAGCTCATGGTAGACAGCTAGAGGATTGCGAATGAAACGCTCTACTCGCACTTGCACAACTTTTCCAGGAGTCCCCATTAATGTCCCACTGTCACTAGTAAATATCGGCGCTTTCAGCAAGCTGCTCAGGTGCGCATCTACGGGAGAACGGTGCGGTTCAGTTGTATTGCTGGTATGGGGGGCTGATGCTGCGGTGGACGCCGCAAGCTGCTCACGAAAGGAGGTTTTGAGGAGACCGAGTAGCTGCTGCGACTGACCAGTCGTTAGAGGGAGAGGGGGGTGTATGATCGATTTCAGTGCGTTCAAAGGACGGAACGAACATATTCCAGCAGCAATCGAGGGCTTCATTCTGCGTACATGAGGGCGAATCAGATGGTGCTGCAGCAGAAGAAGTAGAGTACTCCTGCTGATACTCCGTACATGGGGCTGCGCAACTAGGCAAATCGCTGAGCGTTCTTGGCGGTGAGATGCTCCACAACGCCAAGCCCTCGCTGCATGTTCCTGAGACCAGTTATTTTAACTCCCTTTGGCTGATGGTTAGGTAGTCTGGTTAGGTGATGATCAAACGGTTGCGTCACAACTGTCTGCTTGCAACAATGTAACATTTGTATCTACCGGTAGTGCTATATAGCAGGTATCAGTTGTACTATACTCCATTAATCTACACATCCGATGAGTTTGCCCGCTCTATGAGAGCGGCTTGTGCCAACCAGACTAAGTTTGCCCTACTTATGCTAGGTACTTAGCTTCCATGCCCATATCTGCCATGAGACGGGAGCTGGGGTGCATAATGCATGGGTTGATATCGGACTTCTCACAGTAACACATGTAACAAGAACAAGATGGTCGGTTGCGGGCTGTGAATGTATCCATGTTCCCACATCCTTCCATTCGCAATCCAAGGAAGGGCAGAAGGCTGGAAAATTGACCTTACCTTTCGCATACACCAGAGAAGATGAGGGCACCAACGTAGAATAATAAGGGCGGTCCTACCCACAACCTCGCCAATTCCCTCTTCCTTATCTTGCTCCATCCACACTGATCTTCGTAACCCATCAACCTCTCCGTTGAGTCTTTTGAATACCACATAGGCCTTTTCCCTCCCAATTCACACACCAATCAAGCATGTCTGACATTAAGGAGGGCGATCAAGGTAAGCCTTAAGCAACTGACGCCTTCTGTATTCCAAAACCTAGTATTGACGAGCCCAGTGTCCTGGAAGTACGGCGGAGGAAACCCTGAAGGCACAGTAGCGGAGGTCAGGGCCTCTGGCGAGCTTGCCATCGAGATCAAAGGAAGGCAGGTCAAAGTCAATGCATCAGAAGACAATCCTGCCGTTCGCATTGCGCGAGATGGCAATGATGTCGTCAAACGCGAGAGTGCTCTCACAAAGAAGGCAGATGCTACCGAGAATGATACCACGAACCAAGAGGTAGACCCTGACTTCAAGCAAAACGGACAACAGTCGCACGATGAGCCAGAAGCCAACAAAGAAGAACCAACACCAGCTACTGTCGATAATAGCGCTACTACCAACGTGACAGATGAGCCCGAACAGCCCGAAGATAAGATGGATGTTACCACTGATGCAAAGAAAGTCGAAGCTGGGGAGAAGCGTCGCCGGGAAGACGACGATAGTAGTGAGGCCCAGAATGACGAAGAACAGGGTGGAAAGGAAAACAGAAATGCATCCAAGAAGACCAAACTGGCTGCAGAGAATGGCCATCATGACGAGAATGGCCATCACGCAGAGAATGGACATTATGCAGAGAATGGGAACGGTGTTGAAACGCCCGTTGCTGAAGAAGAGACACCAAAGAAAATCAAGGGCCCTGGCCGCCCTAAAAAGGCTGATGTGGAAGCAAAGCACCCTGTGACCGCTGAGGGCGACGATTCGACCATTGCTCGAAGGACCCGATCCAAGGCCTAAACATTCCGTTTTCGTCAGAATTCTCTCTGCTATTTCCTTAGGTCTCTGTAGTGCTGCCTTCTTGTTCTGTTTCTTGTCCTATCTCATAATTGTGACTTCCAATGTTTGGGTACTTTTCTTCATCTCACGTCTCTCTTCCCTTTGTCTCGGACAAAAACGGACGGGTTTCTAAATCTCGGGCGGGGGTCTGTTCATCCGATATTATCACCTTTCCTATGTAATTAGTATGCGGTGAACACAAGTGGACAAGGTACAATAATTCAGTTTCCACCGCAAGGGGTGAAGCAAAGAGTCTGGAGTGATGAAGCTAGAGATGATAACGATTAGTCTGATGGATAACGATGTTGTTTCCAGTAATTACATGTCTCAGATCCCATCTAACCAAACTAATCACATTGGCACTAAATATTTCCTACAAATTCTAATACTACAAGCTCCCTACAAATTACTACACTCTATTGAATCTTGTCGATGACAGTTCAGGGGTTGAACGAAGCAAACCATGAATTGCCCCCAAGACTGGAACAGCATCGGTATGCCACTTGTGTATCCTGATTTGTTCGAAATTTGAACTGAGAAAGTTTGGACAGTCCAATCAGACTTTTCGAACGAGCAAAACATGAAAGTCGACCCTTAAAAATCGCTGCACCTATGGTCCGGTATGACTCTCTATCGCAGAATTATAAGAATTGGTCTGATTAGATTTTTGTGTGCAGTTACAGCAAACTGCCATTCCGGGAGCTGTGTCGAGACTATGGAACTGACGTCTGTTACACCCCAATGATTCTGGCGAAGGAGTTCGTTCGGTCGAATCTAGCAAGAGACATGGGTGTGTCGTACTCTAATACATACTACAATCAAGCCTAGGCTTATATGTTACTCTAGATTTCTCCTCATCCGCTGCCGACCGGCCACTCATTGTTCAGTTTGGAGCAAGCAATGCACTCCATTTTGCACGGGCAGCAGAGATGGTTAAGCCATACTGTGATGGTGTCGACCTGAATTGTGGTTGCCCTCAGACTTGGGCTATTGGAGAAGGGGTTGGGTGTAAGCTCATGTCGTGCCCTGAACTGGTGCGGGACATGGTTAGAGCTGCAAAGGAACGTTGCGGGGAGGAATTTTCGGTCAGCGTCAAAATTAGGATTCACCTTAATCTACAGTATGCCCTTTTCCCGTGGAAAGCTGTCACAGAGTTTCTCTAATTGGGTTTATTTAGGGAGACGGTTAAATGGGTCAAGACGGTAGAGAGCGCACGACCTGACTATATCACTGTCCATGGGAGGCGGAGGACCCAGCGGTCAAGTGAACCAGTCAATGTGGAGGCAGTCAAGCTTATCAAATCAATAGCAACTGTTCCAGTCGTTCTAAATGGCGATATCTTTTCTATGGGCGATGTGGATCGCCTTGTTGAGGCGACAGGCGTCGATGGAGTTATGGCTGCACGAGGACTCATAACAAATCCAGCACTCTTTGCTGGATATAATAAGACCCCTTGGGGAGCAGTGGAGAGGTTTTTGGCCTACAACATGAGATCACCTCTTCCATATCGATTCACCTTACATCATGTTTCAGAGATGATGGAATCTATGGTGTCGAGGAGAGAGAGGGCTCAGATGATTGATAATTGCAAGTCGATTGTCGAGCTAATAGACTGGCTTGATCAGAGGTTTGTGCTGAGAAGGAAAGGAGAGAACGAATTTGGAGAGTACATTGAGATAGAGAGGAGGATAATACCTAGCAAGTGAAGATTGTCCAGTTGCCTTCTTGCACCATTTGGGAACTGCATAGCTAAATGCGATGATACTTTACATGATATTAGATAATAGTAAAAATATATAAATTCGGGAATATTTTTGATCATTGGAGATGGTCGATCGAGTGACCTTATGGATAATTTCTAAACGAACTCTATTCCATTCACAAGTCATTCGGGAGTTAAAGTACAGACACATGACACTTAGTAGTTTTCGCTAGTATGAAGTTTGGCAGCTGCACATACCCGCAACCTGGAGCGAGACTGCTGCAACCCTAGATCTCTATGTCGGTGCCGCGTGGGCGTCATTAACACGGAATGGCGACTATAACTCGAATCGCTGGCCGAACAGTCTTCAGGCCCAACGTGTATGTTCCCATCCCCTCCTCGAACTCCAAAATTCTCGAGTACAGTGTGCTGACAGAACCGGACTGTGTAAGTACTTCAAACAGCCTTTCGGGCTCAGCTCTCGCCAGACGACAGCTATATGCGCCTCTTGTGCCTCCTGCTGTGGAAGCGTCACATATCACTCGCTTTTCATCTCGATTATCTATACAAAGAAATGTTCGTAACTCATCCTGAATATTGAAAACTAGTGGAACTTACACTCAGGAATTGCAGGTCTCATCAGCGGCGGTGAAAGCTGCACCGACACCTATAGAGGAAGAGCCAACGGAGCGGCCATTGAAAACATACAATGTGACAAAGGCAGATGCTAGGCCAGTTTTGTCAGAGCACCATAAGATATCATGGGATGAGAAGAAGGTGCTAGTACCGTGGGAGGAGGGGAAGACTTCCAATTTGTGAGTTTGTTGCTGAAATTTTTTCCCAGAATAATACTCTGAAAGGCTTAATGGCTAAGTGATACTTGCTGGATAGCCATAATATATGGTTAAGGTACATTTCCTAGGCTATAATAGACCCCTCGGTTCCAAGACTGATTCATATTGCTGCACAAAGGGACCACTGTCAGTGCAGTGAATGCCGGCACCCCGAGACAAAACAAAGGCTGATTGATACGTTTTCTGTCAGTTCTGCTCTCCCCCCTACCTCCCTCGACATTGACTGATATTCGTTTAGATACCCCCAACTATTCAAGCTGTGGAAGTTGAAGCACAAGAGAAGGGCCTGAAAATAACATGTTAGTAGTTCCCCTCCTCACTGAATGTTCATTAGGAATTTCTAATGATGTCATAGGGAAAAATGACAAGCATGAGAGTTTCTACCTATATGAATGGTTACATCTACACTCGTACAATCCACGGTTACAAAAGTACCTATCTCCTCAGTAAGTACAGTAAATTCCGAGCGAATGCTTCTTATTAAACATTTTCTAATAACATACAATAGGTTTCGATTATGGGGCGCTGAGATCGGGGGAAAGCCCCCAGAGATCAGCTATGAAGAAGTTATAGGGTCGGATAAAGGTGTTGCAAAATGGACCTCCAAGATTGTAAGTTGAAACTGTCGATACCTGGAAATCTTCAAATCGACTAACAGGGGTTAGTACACTTACGGATTTTCCTATGTCAATGATGTACCGGTAAGCCCAGAGGCTACTCAAATGCTCGTTGAGAGGATTGCATTTATCAGACATACCCATTATGGTGGCCTCTGGGACTTCACTGCAAATCTGGCCAAAAAAGACACAGCATACACCGACCTGCCACTTGGTGTTCATACTGATAGCACCTACTTCAGTGATCCTACAGGCTTGCAGCTATTGCATCTCCTTGAGCATAAAGGCGATGGTGGCATAACCCTTCTCGTGGATGGATTTAAGGCTGCAAGAATTCTACGAGATGAATATCCAGATTCATACCGAATTCTGTCGAATGTCCGAGTGCCTTCCCATACATCGGGAAATGCAGATATTAGCATACAGCCTTATGCACCTTTCCCGGTGCTGAATCATCATCCCGTAGACGGTGAGTTGATGCAAATCAGATGGAACAATGACGATAGGGCCACTATGGACCATTGGGGTGATTCTGATGAAGTTGATCGGTTCTATGAGGCCATGAGGCACTGGAATGCAATATTGACGAGGCGAGATGTAGAGTACCGAGAACAATTGGTGCCTGGGCGAGCCCTGAGTGAGTCAAGCAGCATTGCCAGTTTGCCTAGTAGCATACTGATATGCCGCGATCTAGTATTTGACAATTGGAGGGTATTGCATGGGCGGACTAGCTTCACCGGGTTGCGAAGGATGTGTGGAGCATACGGTATGGACCCCACGAGCTATTGCAGCAACAGGAACACGAGACGAGACTGACTGATAACAGTAAACCGTGACGACTTCATATCGCGCTTTCTCATGACCAATACAAAGAGAGAGGTTGTGCTGAACGCCATATAATGCTATCTAACCCCACTTTTCTGCTTATCTGTTTCCTGCTGTTTTGCAAATTGTCTCTGCGCATGTATGCACGAGTTCAGCGTCTGTTATTTTGGCCATTTCATTTGAGAATGCTTTATGGTGCCGATTTCGGTATCTACCATGTGGCCGCGACAGGACTGGGCCGTGTGCCTGTGCTCGCCGGTCCACCGAGTTGACACTCTGAGGCGATTGGACAGTGGGTAAAACCAGAGAATTTGTATGCAATACGAGACCATATGCAAGCTCCTATGTACCTAGCATGTTCTCCGGGCTGCAGCTGGGCAGCGCCACTGTCCGATCACTTATTTACCACGGCTGTACATGCGCCTTGCTATGATGCTGCTGCTTCTGTAGCGTCGAAGCGTCGTCGTCAACGTCTGTAATCGCATGCGCAAGCATGTGCATGAACGTGTGGACCGCGAGAGGGGAGCTGTACCTTATCCAAATGTCCGTCTTTGTTCCGCGACCGCTCCCAGCCCGCCCGCCTGCCTTCGACTTTCACAACGATTTTCTCTGAGCACGGCTAGCTTCCCACAAAGCCCAACACCAGTAAGCCCAGCCCCGACTGCCAGCCAATTGAAGCGCGGAAGCGGAAACCCTGCAAAACTTTGAACTTTTGGTCAGCGAGTCCAGTATCCGATAGCTAGATCTGCCCGTACTGTACCCGTAACTGCTTCACACAAAAGGCTCCCCAACCAACGAATATCCAACGTCACAGGGCACCCCACAGAGACGTTCCAGGCACACACAGCCCCACGGGTCCCGTTTATGACTGCGCGCAGGGTGTGAACAGCAAACAGCACTGGCGTGTCAAGCTTAAGGTTACCTTAGCTTTAGTAAGGTGCACCTAAATTACTTCATGCCCGGGGAATCCTATCTGTCAGTTCAGACTTGGTCGTCGTTCATTTCTCCAGCACACACCACTTGCTGGTAGACTAGCACACGCAGACAGAAGGAAAGAAGCAAGAGAGGGGAAATAGCTGGATTAAGGGATCCGAAAGAGCCTCTTTGTCCCCAGGTCACTGCCTGCCATCTGAAGGCCGAAATCCCCCGGGAAGCAAACTTCGCCCTACGAGCCACATTAACAGTCCACAATTCATCATGTCTGTTTCACAATGGATATTTACAGAGGAGGAGCTGACCCGGACCCCTTCATCTCTGGAGGGCATGGGCATGGACGAGGAGCGGGAGAAGCGAGGGAAAGGCTGCAACTTCATTCTCCAGGTTGGGATTGCCCTGAAGCTGCCACAGTTGACCCTCTCCACGGCGTCTACCTTTCTGCATCGTTTCTACATGAGACACTCGGTACAGAAACACCACTACTACGTGAGTCCCACCCACCTTGGACCCTGATTTTCCTTCATTTCGTGTCATTATGCAGTGGTGGGGTGAGCGATCCACAGATTTCTTTTTCAATGAGTACCTATGGTGGACTAATGCACGCCATCATATTCCCTTGACGTGACAACGCCAGCTAACATCATTCACCACGATTACAGGACACCGGTGCAACCGCACTATACCTCGCTACTAAGGTCGAGGAGAACATGCGGAAGTTCGAGCAACTGATTACAGAATGTGTCCGAGTGGCTCAAAAAAACCCTACTTTGGTTGTGGATAAAGAATCAAAGGAGTTTTGGAAATGGCGAGATGTGATTATTGAGAAGGAGGAATTGCTGCTCGAGGCCATCTGCTTCGATATGACATTCGAACAACCATATACGCTGCTCATCAGCTTCACGCATATTCTGAAATGTGAGACTAAGCTTCTCATGAAGACAGCGTGGAGCTTTGTTAATGATAGCTATATGACAATGTTGTGTCTACTGTTCCCATCTAGGACAATTGCTGCTGCTGCTTTATATTGCGCTGCGAAGCATTGCAAGGTCGAGTTTGAGGATCAGGATAATAAGCCTTGGTGGGAGATTATTGGTGTCAAAATTAAGGACATAAAAAGGGCATGCAATTACATGGCATCTGTGTATGAGTATGTCTCCTATATCTCAATTACGGAACCGCTTCTCGCTGGGGCGTAGTATTTCATTGGGTTCAGGGAATTGAAGCTAATGATATTTACCACTATAGGAACAATCCATTAAGAAACGACCACGGCACAGTCCGGTACGTCTCCACTCCCGAATCTGGGGAATCCAACACTACCCGAGCTCGCTCGCAGAAGACCCCCGATGTCTCTCCGACATATTCCTCGCAACAAACCTACTCCAATGGCAGCCGCAGGAGTTCCATCGAAACAGGCTCTATAGCCAGTAAACGCATGCGGGAAGGCTCCGAGGAAGGAGAGGAGGTTTCTACGCCTGTGAAGAAGCAGAAGATGGGAGGGTTATTGGCGTCTCCCGACAGCTCCCATAGCAGGGATTCGGAGACACAGAGGGGTGATGGAAGTACAGGGCGGCCAGAGTCGGCCGGTGGTAGAAGCGAGGCTGGCCAGGCATCCCGGGAGACAAATGGTAATAGCAATGGCAACGGCAATGGTTGGCCGCGAGATAGAAAGCGTAGCTCTACATCTCTTCCCCCGCGGTCTCGGCCGGTAGACCCGGCGGATGAGGATCTTAGTGAAGAGGGGGAGGTGGTCTAATGACTGCATCTCATATTCCTCCGCATCCATTCCTCCTATTGATGATGATTCTTCTATACCAGCTAAAAATTTATTTTTACTTTTTTGCTTATTAATTAGGGTAGGTGTACTTATATAACGACAATATTGCTTTCGTTTTTGATTTTTTGCTTTGACATTCTTAGACGCGGTGTCGATGGCGGGGGTGGGGAGGTTTGCCTGCTTTATCTTTTGCTTTTACATGCGCTTTTTGCTAATTGTTATGTTTAATCTGCTTGAGTCACGACTATTTTCTTCCCAATGTCAAAAAATGGCGGGTTTTCTTCAGTTCTGTGGGCAGTTTACTTTTCCTCCCTATCCTCACCCCTTCCTCTTCCTCTTTACCTACCTTCTATTACTGCTATTTCTCTCCCGGATTATTCTTTTTTCTCTTTTTTCTTTTTTTTAATTCTGGGTTTACATATCGAGTTGGGCCATGCATCCTGCATAATGCAGGTTTCTCAACTTTCCCAACTTTCTCAACCCCCCAATCCCCCAACCGTCAACTTTTTTTTTTGATAGTGTCCATAACATTTATCGGTCTGTAAATACTTTTCTAATGTGTGGATGTACCAGTACAACAAGTTTAGGGGATCCGAGGGGATCCGAGGGGCTCATTATCTATTTTTCACGAATTTTCATTCCTCTTGTTCACTTTGCCACTTTGGCATTGTTATATGTCTCTTATGATACTCTTGCTCGACTTTCCTTTTTGCTTGTGATAGTGACAAGGAATAAGGAGTTATATACGGGGAATCAGTCGCAGCGCCCGCCAGACGTGGGGCTCGAGTGGATCGCGAACCGTACTTTGAGGATGCTTCATGAATGCGGGCCCCCTTCCCTACTGCACCAGGGGCGGCATTCGGGAATGGTAATGGAAATCTATGCATAATCACAAGCCATTCAATTTGGACACCATATTTTTTTCCCATTCTACAGTTGATGTCTCGCCCGCCGGCAGTTTAACGTAGTTTTCCAAATTTCCTGTGAATCGATCGAGAAAACCCAAATCGAAGCAATTGCAACAGCGTTGTGTGGGGGTCACTAGGTGTACTACCAAAAATGGTAAAGTCCCTAACAGATGATCACCAACCAATCAACCATCCACGCTGTTTTTGGCAGGAGGGCTGGTAGTCGGGAAATGCCCCGAGCCAATCACGAAGTGTCTCCAAAAGAGGTATTTCCGTATAGAGATGGCTACAGCTAGTAGCATACTGAAAAATCTCGAGTGTATTTAATGTATAGCATTGAAAACAACAGATCTTACTAAATAGTCCCTATAACCTAGAATCCACCGCTCCCGCAATCACCCACTGCCATTCGCTGATACTAATTTTATGAGGTGAGATGGCACAAAAAAAAAACCTATCCACTTTGGCTCGGTCCCGTGTGATTCCTCCCATCTGCGTAGGCCTATCACAGGCCCTTGCTTATACCCTTATACGAATTACAACTGGTTGGCGGTGTTGAAGTCAAGCAAGCCCTGCTTGACACGGGCAACCATGGTCTTCTCTCCCTCTCGGACCCACACTCTCGGGCTATGAAGGTATTAGCTCAGGGTAACATCCGAATAAACAAATGATTGAGAGAATGACTTACTCAAAGTACTTCTTGTTTGGCTTGTCCTCGCCCTCTGGGTTACCAACTTGGCTCATGACGTAGTCCTAATGTAGCGCCAGTATCAGATTCTGTTAAGTCAGATTGTGCCGAATAGTAGACCTACCTTCTTCTTAAGCACGTAGTCCCTGATACCGCAGAGATAGGCGTACTGAAGGTCAGTATCCAAATTGACCTTTATAACACCAGAGTTGATAGCAGTGGTAAACTCCTCCTTACTAGACCCGGAACCACCGTGGAAGACCAAGAACAATGGCTTGCCATCCTTGGAGCCGATCTTCTGGGTAGTGTAGGCCTGATGTTTGGCCAAAAGCTCTGGGTGGAGCTTGACGTTTCCTGGCTTGTAGACACCGTGAACATTTCCGAACGCAGCGGCGATCGAGAAGTATGGGTAGACAGAAGAGAGAGCCTCATAGACTTCGTAGATATCCTCTGGCTGGGTGTAGAGGGCAGAGTTGTCCACACCAGTGTTGTCAACACCGTCTTCCTCACCGCCGGTGATACCAATTTCCTACAGGAGCAGCCGTGAGAAGAATGTAATAGTTGCTCCGTTGTGACTAAGGACTTACCATTTCTATCCATTGCTTCATTGGGGCCATCCTCTGAGCATACTTCTTGGTGATGGCAATGTTCTCCTCCTTGCTCTCCTCAGACAAGTCAACCATGTGGCTGGACCACAGAGGCTCTCCATGCGCTTTGAAGTAGGCCTCATCGGCATCGAGCATTCCATCGAGCCATGGGAGGAGCTTCTTAGCACAGTGGTCGGTGTGAAGGACAACTGGGACGCCATACGCGGGAGAAATGGCACGGATGTAGTGGGCAGCAGCAACACCGCCCTGGATGGAGGCAAATTGGCCCTCATTTGAGACACCCTGGGTTGTATCAGCTTCCAAGCTCTCGGCCAAAAGTGTGGAAATAGAGATACCTTTCCAGCAAAGTATGCAGCACCACCTTGGGAGGTCTGGAGGATAATAGGGGACTTGCTGTCACGGGCCGCCTCTAATGCAGCAACAACGGTTGAGGAAGATGTAACGTTCTATACAATTCATAAGCATTTTCCAACCACTGTAGCCGATTTCACATACGATAGCAGGAATAGCAAACTTGTGCTCCCTGGCGTACTTGAAGAGCTATATCTCAGAAAGATGGTTAGCCATGTGATCTGCAGAGATTGTCTAGGATAACATGCAAGCCCTCACGTTCAAGACGTCGTCACCAACGATGACACCCTTCTTCCTCGATAGCACATCAGTGGCACCCATTATTGCGATTTCTAAAGCTCGTCGTTAGTATTTTGGTGTTGCTTCAGAGAAATGTTGCAGTGTGTGGCATGCACGTAGTGGGGTTAATTTGAATTTTCGATTACCCCGCCGCGTCAGGTTCCGATGATGTAACAGCAACGAGCTTCAAGGCAATGGGAGGTATACTCACAAAAAAGCTTCTAGAGTTGAACAGGAGAATGGAAAGTGGTATAGGGATTGGAATGCAGTAATAAGCGGGAGGCCAGGGAGATATAAACGGATGCTGAGGGGATGAGGAGGTTATGAAGTCAGTTGAACGAAGGAAGCTCGGGCCTGGGTGGTTTGTGTGACAAAAGTGAATCGGGGGGCCCTACACTGTAAGCTCCTGACGGTTTTACGTTACGGGCTTACGGTCGAGCTAGTGGGGTAGTGGGGCAGTGGCCCCCCATTCAGTTCGGCGAGCTCTGCGACGGCCCGTTCAATAAACCAACCTCAGACGATTGATTGAAAGATCAGCCGAGACGTTCTATTTACAAACCGCTGGTTCTCAATTGGTCATAAAATAATCGGATGTTGAAAGCGATACTTTATCCCCGCTAACTTTTGTAGGGTGGAATCCTTGGTACTTCCTACCCCACAGGTGTTCATTTTTAAACGCCGTATTTTGAGATGGCCAGATCTATCACGAAGCCCGAAAATAAGAAAACAATATTAAATATGAAAAAAAAAATTGTGCAGGTCCCCGTGCCCTATTCCCCCATGCCGATCCTCCGTTGAAGCCGGGGATTGGTGAACTTCCTCGGTACATAGCGTGAGTTCCTGTCTATTCCGATGATGCCTGTCTATCAACCAGACTGCCTATAGGCTGCTCGACTCGACCACTGACGCCTGTCTTGTTACCACAACCCTCCGAGTAGTAATGAGGCCTTCCTTCATGCTTATCCTCAAAGGGAATGACCCGAGAGTTTGAATCTTGTCAATAGTTTTTCCCTTCGCCGCCATGAAGCTAATATTTTCCGGCTTGACCACCACTCGAGATAGAGCTCCCTCCCCTGCAGCTGCCATCGCTCTGATGGTGGAAGCAATATCTGCGACAGTGATTGACCCATGGAGAGTATTGTCCGTATTGGATTTAGTAGGACGAGCAAATTCAAGGGTGTCAGGGAGGAGGGGCTCCAGGAGGCTGTGGGATCGTTCGGGCTGAAATACCGAGTGAGTCTTTGGAGACAGACAGTGGGACAAGGAAAGCTATATAGGGACATACATCTAACACATCAATGTCGACTGCTTCTCTCTTGCTCTCCAGATCTGGCCTGAATGTGATATCTCGTTCAGTCATGATGTCGCCCGCCTTGATATTCTTCAAGTCATGGTTTGACAAGTACTGGGCCATCCCTCGAGGGAACCATCGATCTATGCCGTGCAAATCGGTGAGCTGATGAACCACCGCATTGGGTACCGGGACGACTTTTGTCTACGAACTTCGCATTCTTCCTCGGGCAACCGGTAAGATAGAGCCTGTATCCCCAATTGCGAGTCAGTGATGCCTGGAGGCGTATGGGCCCTGGTGGAGGTCACCTTTCCGCCCAAAGTGAGGGACATCTTGGAGTAGTTGAACAGTGATGTAAGGGTCCCTGCGCAGCTTCTTCGCTCCTCTAATCTGTTGTGCAGTCGCTCCAATCCATTGTAAGCAAGATGAACAGGTTGGTAGTCTGAGTGTGCGGAGGGGCTGGAGTGTCATAGTGTCCGTCGAAGGAATACTGGTGGTGAACTGGAGGCCAGCCTAGAGAGCGACTTGCAAATTGGGGATCTTTAGAATCATAAGGGCTTTCCCTTCGCGCTTCTTAATATTTTTTCCTTTCAAGTCTGAGTATTCCTCAGAACATGTCTCTCAATTAGTTCTAGCGCTCTTCCATAGCTCATAACGGTAAGCGTACCTTTTCCTTCGTCACATTTACTCTCCAACACAGGCTACGGTACAGCTTCCTAATATTAACATCAAAAATAACATTCTATCCGAGAACTGCACTTTCCGATACTTCATCCGATACTCCATCACGAAAGCAATTAAAAACGATCATCATTCATCAGCTACTTCTCATAAACCAACACCGTAAACTCCTTATACAGTACCTAAACACAAAATAAAATAAATAAAACGCGACACTCATACCAAACTTCATAGCTATCAAAGCCTCTTGCATTCAATCCCATCAAGCCCCAGCACACCTTTCTCCACTCTCACTCTCACACAGTCTGCCAATCCATATCGCACATCTTCTATCAATCCGTAAACTGGTCCATGTTCACAGCCATCTATTCCTAATACTATCAGCCAAAGTCTGCAACTTAAGATCGGACAGAACAACATTCAAAGCTGGCCTGGCATCACCTTTATGTGACGTACAACCTCCAGAAGCCGTTCTTCACCCTCAGCCGTCATGAGCTCTAGGCCCCAGCGCACTGCGAGAGCTGTGTCACTAGTGACATCTAGGTCGATTGGAATTGCATTTAGTGTCATGCGCCGGGTCTCTTTATTCCATGTATAGATACAAAGCCTTGTGCCTATGGCACTGACTCCATACAGTATTTGTATTTCGACATCACCGAAGAGAATTCTGAACCATTCCCGTATTTGCAGGTCTGTTGCTTTTCGAGAAGAATTGTGCTGGATATGTCCAGAAGGCTTAATCCCTAAGAAAAAAAACAGGGGGCTCGTTGTGCCTAACTATGAATACTATCGTAAAGTCGACAGCTTTGGAGTATTCCGAGTATTTACATTGGGGAACCACCATGAAATCTTCTCTTTTCAAAAGTATGACGTTTAGGAGTCCATTGTACGGACCATACAACTTTGACTCGTCAAACTCCCCTTGTGGTAAAGCTGTTGGGTTTCCGGGTGGGTCGTCATAAGTCCCTCTAAGGATGTGCATACGAGTACTGAATATGTAAAAATAAAATAAAAATAAAAAAAAAAGTGGTAAAGCTGTTGCTAATAAATCGAAGGCGAAATGTACTAGTTCGAAATTTACCAAAAGAACCGTGCCGTGTGCCAATCTTCCGCATTAGGCACTTAGTAACGTTACTGATGCTAAAATCAGAAGGTGAAATGGATGGGAAGTCTTGGCGGAGGCAGGTACCGGTAGCCTTGTCGTTGAGTTTCCTTTTACAATCGTCATCATCGCTGGCACCGGCCTCTCATAGAGAGATCAAGATTTCCTCACGACTGACTGGGGGTTGAGTTTGTTTCATTACATGGCTAACCCAAACTAGAAGATCAGAATGTACAGAGTAGATTCGCATACAAAAGAACTAGACTAATACCAAAGATACAAAAAATTCGTTGGCTGTCGATAAAAGTTGGATTGAAAAGCGTAACCTGCATGGGGAAGGGCGCCGCTAGGAATGCCCACCAGACTAGAATGCCCAGTCATGGGAGAGTTGGGACATACCTCTCCTCACCATCCCACCAATTTTCTAGGGTCGAAGTATGAACATTAAGCAGCATCCATTTCTTCCACATCAAATATTCCTGGGTGACGTAGTCTGGTTACACAACCCCTCATAAGGTCGGCATTTTATCTCCTATATTTCTTCCTTCATCGGCTCACATTTCTTAGTACTTCGTGAAGTAAAGATTGAGAATTCCTTGTCGACAGTCTCTACTACACATTACCAAAGCGTCTTGAGTTACTTTTGAATTGGAAAGTGCTGGATTTCGAAGCTCCTCCCACGAACAAGGAACCTTTGGATGGGATTATTTGGGACCCGGAAGATGCACAAATGAATAGGTGCTCAAAAGGATTACCTAGACATTTATGGGTCTCCGTTACAATAACCAACAGCGAAGTTATTAATCAACCATCCACACACATCACCAAACATGCCATAGCCTGAAATCGTTACCGAGTTATTCAATCTAGCCCTTCCAAAGGGTGTTCGACGAGTCTGAGTATTATGGACCATACAATACGCTACTCGATCATCTATTTCCAGTTGGAGAAAAGTATGTTGTGGTACCACAATACAAATGTCTTTCAAAGATCTGTCGACACTATGGTCTTTGTTAAAAGCACCGATCGTTTTTATTGAGGTCAAGCCGTTGGGACACATGGATCATGTTTCTCAATACTGTTTGACAATGCTGAAACCAACTATTTATATGGAGCCAGTGCAATTGGGATAAAGCTATGTTTCTACAAAGAGATCAAGGAAACCCATGTATTTATATCAAAGGCTATCCCGAGCAGCCTGGGTTTCACAGCTCCAGTGGAGCGATGAGGCTTGGATGTCATGACACGCTTGCCTCCTAGCTCGCTATCCAGCAGTTGTCCTCAACACCCGATATATCTTGCTGTCCTATATACGCCCGCGAACCAGGTCAATCCTGTTGGCTACATGCAGTATACACGACGCGCCCAGAAATCTCCCAGGAGTGGATATTGACCGTGCTGGAGTGTGGGGGGATGAACTAGCTGTTGCGCTAGCGACTGTCCTTATAAATGGGGTGTCTGGGCTGCTCCTCGAAGTTCTCAAAAAATTGAAAAGTAGTGATGTGGGGGATGATGTGGGGCACCTATGTAAGGCAGTAGAATGAATTATCCTCTTTGAGCAAGAATGGGAGGTGAAGTTTCTTGAGGGTAATAGTTCGATGTGAAAACAATGTGCAAAGAGCTGGAAGGGGAGTGAAGGTTAGTTTAATTTTCAGTTGTATTATGTGAAAGAGTGTTAATGATACGTTGTGTAGTGGTTTCCAATCGCCAGTTTACCAGAGATGGGCAGAGGTCCTACAAATCGGCTAGTGACACAAAATTCTGTTTCGTTTCAATGTTATGGATGGCTCCATGAATGTGTTGAACAATAGATGTACCTACCTATTAGTATTAAACCCAGTTGAGCCATGCGAAGCAGATGCCTGTGGAGAGTGTGCTTGTAAATGCATACCATCCAATTCTCATATTGATTGCACTTTGAAAATTCCCCGGGTGGCGGGTAGTCTGGTTGCGCTGTTGCTCAGTATAAATGCAATTTATTCCTGGGATGGTTTCTCTTTACGCAGTGTTCTTCGTTCCGAGGGGCTTGTGCCAACCAGACTATGTTCTTCGTATATTCCAGCACATCCCTCACCTCTCCATTCAAGTCGCAGCCAAAGGTTCCGTATCGCCCGAAATGGAGCACAACGCTACTTTGGATGCCATCTGTCGGTAGCACTAGACCTAGGAGGTACATGCGATGTGATAATTAAGAGGAAATAAAGTACTGCCACAATTGCAAACGAACATCAACTCAACACGCACGACAACTAACGTATACAACATACGCAATCTCAGCTCAAGGCTCACAGCCAGGCACCGAGCCAATTGCTTTCAGCTGCTCGACTTCACGACACAGGATCCACCAATCCTTTGGAAATAGAAAAAGGAGAGACTAGTTTCACTGAAGCACCGAAGAACAGCCGCTCATGGTGACAAGGCCAGTCCGGTAGTCCTCGCAGCCTCAATCACCCCCCAATCCACGAGCCAGCCATGCCTGGTGACAGGAACCTCACCATTGTCTACGCAGGTGCCGCCTCACTAGCAGCGATTACTCTCGTCTATGTCTTTAGCCCTTCATTCGCAATCGACAGCCACAATACCTCATCTAGTCAACGGCAAAAGGGTGTAGTGGGGTTGGTAAACACTGGAAATGACTGTTTCGTAGGTGTTTTGTCACTCAAAGTTTGATAAACTAAGGTCCTCATTTGAGCTAATTTTAACCCCACCTAGATAAACTCCACGCTTCAGGCACTCGCCGGGTTACCTGAGCTGCGGGAATACCTCATCCATCGGGGTCGGATAGCAAGGGAAAGTGGAGAATTTAGCAAGAAACCGTTTTTATCAGGAGCCTTGAAGGACATTTTGAATAACTTGAATGAGAAGCCGATCCAGAGGAAGGTCATCTCGGCACGGCCATTTTTGACCGTATTGGAGGCCATTTTTAGCCAAAGGATATCGAGAGCCCAGCAGGATGCGCATGAATTTTTGCAAATTGTGGCAGAGAAGTTGGCGGAGGAGTACTACGCCATGGAGAAATTTAACAAGAAGGAGCGAGAGAGGGAGAAGATAGAAGCAGAGGAAGCTGGCGGCAGTGAACAGCAATTGAATGGGTCACAAGAGAAGCTGGAGTCGGATCTGATAGGGGAGTACGGAATGCCATTAGAAGGAACCCTTGAGTCGGAAATTGAGTGTATGAAATGCCACTTCAAAACGAAACCAGTACAGTCGAAATTCGTGGTTATGACACTCTCCGTTCCCTTAAAGGTTCATTCCCTCAGCTATTGATTAACCTCATTTGTGGACTGACTCCTAGCCGGGGCCTTAGACAAGCGCTACACTGAATGATTGTATCGACGGTGCTTTTACCACGGAATATATCGACGACTTCCAATGCGACAAATGCCGCCTGCAACATGCTATCATCCATTATGAAGCAAAATTGTCAACCTGCAAGCCAAGGGAACGAGAAGTGATTCAAGATTCTATTTCCCACCTCCAGCAGGCCCTTGATAACGACCCCCAATCCCCTCCGACAGGTGTCATTCTTCCTCCTTCTTCCCCGGCAACTCGCTCTAGGATAGCAAAACGCACGCGTATGTCAACCTACCCAGCAGTGTTCGTTATTCACCTCTCGAGATCGATATACGAGCACTCCCTCGCCTCCAGAAAGAACGTCTGTAAAGTTTCATTCCCGGAGAATCTGTCAATGGGTACTTTGATGGATAGAAGAATGTATAAGTTACAGTGTGTGGTTACGCACAAGGGTGGGCATGACAGTGGTCATTATGAGTGTTTCAGGAGACATAATGTTTGGCCGGCACCGTTCTCAACCCCTCATCCACCGAGTCCCGGAGGCACTATTCCTGGGACCCCTGCGATATCTGTGACCCCTAGTGGAAGTGGGACTCCATTTATAAGGGAGACGGGTGAAGCAAGGAATTCGACTTCTGAAAGCAATGGTTCTGTATCTCCAATAACCCCTATATCACCATCCTTGAGTGTCCCGACACAGATTGGGGACGATAGGCCATCATCACCTGCTTCTATACGGACAGCCACATCTGCTACGCCCACAGGGCTTGAGCCTCCATCACCATCTTCGTCATCACCTACACCTTTTAAAGCGGACTGTGAACGTAAAAAGAAGAAGGTCAAGAAGAACAATAAGTGGTGGAGGATAAGTGACGAGAAGATTAAGGAAGCAAAGACAGATGATGTCCTCTCGCAACAGAAGGAGGTATATCTTTTGTTTTATGAAAGGATACGAGAAGATCGCTAGGCCTTGCATGTGTTTTTTTGAGTATCAAGCCGTGCAGGGTACATACTGGTTTTGTGGTATTTCAGCGGCCCCCCACGGGCAGCCTGTAGTGGGACCAATTGGCTCATCATGTACATATACATCAGCCCCGGAACAATACATAACACGCTCGAGACACATGTGCAATCTGGGAATCATGGAGCAAGTCACGTGAGTACCTGTATATACCCTATGCAGCTAGCTCTTTTCTACGTTATCCCGGCATGCTCCGTACGTCAAGCTTCCTGAATATCAACACCTCGTTCAAAACTCCCGGTCTCGACACTCACAACTTCCCCCAGATACCCCTTTGGCTCGACGACATCCAACCTAGACTCTAATATCATCCCCATTCTCCCAACCAGACCTTACAAGCAGATTACTCCAACCTCCACCCACAATGTCACCCCCCCTCACAGCAAACTACCGCCTAATCGACATCGACGCTCTCGACGCCGACGCACAGTTCCCGCCCGAGCTACTAAACCCCCCATGTCCGCCCATTGGTATTTCTGACATTCAAGTGCTTGCGGGTCAATGCCGACAGCTATTGCAGCGGGGAGACCAGGAAGGGGCATTGAAGATTGCTTTGGAGAATGTGCCATATGGGGGGGATGAAGCGGGCAAGGTACCTACCACCAATCCCCACCCCCAAATATACCTTCTCCCGAGAGAGGGGCTGGAATTTTATCATTAACGGCACACTGCACCCTTACAGGACCTCCACCTCCAAACAATTCTAGAAATCCTCTCGTCAATCCGCTCGTCCGAAATGGCAAGCACGTTGTCCCGCCTATCTAGTCTACCAAATGGCACTGAGCTCCTCGATGTTCTCACAAAATACATCTACAAAGGCATGAAAGACGCCTCCTCTGGGGCCGGAAGCGGTGGAAAAATGTCCGTATTACTGAGCTGGCATGAGAAGGTGGTGGATGTAGCAGGAGAGGGGAGTATCGTGAGGTGTATGACTGATAGGAGGACTGTATAAAGGAGCGGGGTAGTGGTTGAATGGGGACTGACGAATGATGCAATCTGTGAGTGGGTACACGGTGTAGGAGGATGGGGAATATAGATGAAGATAGTGCGGCGTACTCGTATTGTGTCTATGGTTTCTTTATGTTAAGCTACCCAAGAGGCCATAAACTTATTTGGCGTATACCAAAAAATCATGATCATAACTCTCACATGTGGGTTGAATTTCACAAATACCCATGACACCAGCCCGCTGGGTAGATTTGTATGTACAGCCAGACTAATATGTCTGCTAAGGGGGGGTTCTGTTATCGTGTTGTGCTGTGTATATGTGTGTGGGTATTGGCCGGGTGAGGATAATGTTATATTAAGGTAGAGAATATAAAGTAACCCTTGTAGGTTCCAAGCATAAAATAATTCTTGCTCTTCAACTCCGGAGTAAACGACTACGTTCGCATATTCGCACAATGCAACATGAAGCCCTAGAATAAAAGGGCTGTAGCACTTCACACTGGAGTCGTTGGAGACACAGGCCTCACTACCCATACCATCCTTCCATCTACCTCTGCCCTTACCACTCTAAATTTGTGGTAATCCGGGCTCTGTATCTCCCTCGGAGTTGCCCACTCTCCCAAAACTACTACCCCGCCCAGGCCCTGTGTCACAACTGACAGCCTCTCTTGGGGGCCATCCCCACTAGTCTGGTTGGCACAAGCTCTCGTAGAGATTGGCACTACATCCCCACCACTAATCATTTCCACACCTCCCATTGTATACACCTTTGGAACTGAGGCTAGCCTTGACTGATCAACAGAACTGGCCTCAGTGATTTTATCAATTGATGTCTCCGTATCCACATGACTGAGGCATGTAGTTTCCATCCCCACCAAATACTGTTCCGTGTCCAGTGGGTGAATCAGCAGCTTTGCGCTCATTGGTGCACAGGCAAGTATAATTGCCAGGGAGATCTCAACCTGTGACCAGCCAATTGCTTGAGGTACGGAGACGTTCCACACGAGAGTAACAAAACGTAGGGCAGATGCAGCGATAACAAAGGCTCCGAAAAAGTAGAGAATGTATACACCTAATTTCTGTCGCTGTGTCAGGCTGGCGCGGAGAAGAAGCGGTACTGGGACTGCGAGTACAAGGGTGTTGGTAACGATGTTAGATATCCCAGATGAATATGTAAGGAGAGTTCGGCGAGTGCATTCGGCTAATCATTGTAAGCCAAGCTACAATCCCTTCCCCAAGATGTTCAAGAACTTACGGTTTTCATTCTGAAAGTTCCAGAACTCATAAATAGGGATACAGCTGAGGAACAGTGACAATATGCAAAGAATAAATGCACATATGCATACGCCTCGTGTAACTCGAAGATAGAGAGTTATGTGTTTTGTCTGTTTGCTATCTTAACGTTAGTTAAATTCATATATAGCAATAGAATCTAGGGGAGCCTACGCAATACGGCCATATAAGAATAGCATACTGAACTGAGATTCCAGCTCGTGCACTCAAGAGCAGGGCAAAGCCTAGAGCCATCTCATGATCAAGATAGAGTTGGAAACGGGGTATAGAAAATAATCCTTGAACTGGAATATGTGACCAAGCATAGAGTCCAGCAACATTCTCCGCGATGTTTTAGACATCGGAGGTCCGTGAGTACAAGGTACTCTGTAACATCATGAAACGCCCCGTCACTGTCATCTATAGTCGCCGATCTTGCATATCTGAACACAAGATCTTTGGTCTGTCAGGCATAGCATGAGATGCACAGAAGCTTCATAAAGATCCCCGTCAACATGGGCCATTTTCAGGCTTTGAAAGCAAGCTCGTCATTGTAACTTGCAATTGCATAGATTCGGACCCGTATAGCGGGTCCTCCATGTTAGCATCTCGCAGAGAGGGAGGAACTGGCTGCCTGGTGCCAGCTAGACGCGAGGCATCATTGGCATGCCAATACCTTCCTTCTCACTGTGTCCCATACTGTTTGTCGCTGGTAAAAGAGTGTGGTGCTAACTCATGAGCAGCATCGGGTGTCCAGCTTGTTTTTTAGCTAAACGAAAGGGCTGAAAGGCGTGCAGTACTTTTAACGTTCGTATACTCAGTCTCGTTCACATCCCTTGGCGGGACATAAATATCCGCTGCTCAGCTGAACTTTTCAAATTTATACGGGGGTCCACTCGGCTGCATGTCTCACGATCCACTTGGGGTACGAGAGAGTATGATTCCTGATTTCCCTAGTCAACGAGATCGAGACTAATGTGGAACATGAGTATTTCTCCTACCTACCATTGGCGACTTAAGTATGCACGTGCACTGTAGGCTGAACCCCCTGCAAAATACACCTTGTAGAGTTAGTCTGGTTGCGGTAACATGGTTACCCTCACATCTGACAAAATCAATACACTATCCTACCAAATCAGTGCTGAAGGAAGAGCATACAAAAATGACAAAACGGGGTTGTTTTAACTGAAGGCACTAACCTATGTACAATGGGCAATTCTGAGAGGCCTCATTGAATCACCACCTCATCTAGGCCGCCCTCGACCACCCCCCTCCACCCCCTCCTCCAGAGCACCCCCAACACCCATGGAGAGCTCTAGGAGCTCCTGTTGAATACCCCCCCCCCATTTTGGACTTTAAGGGTCGCTTCAGTCACGGGGGTATGCTGGCCTTTTCTAGGGATCA
>Ga0307511_10001297_pt1 | contig 26489 bp, 25 predicted proteins | sample 13_EM_MG_FD_200266 | JGI IMG/M metagenome (GOLD analysis project Ga0307511, IMG submission 200266) | Populus trichocarpa ectomycorrhiza microbial communities from riparian zone in the Pacific Northwest, United States - 13_EM | ecosystem: Host-associated > Plants > Roots > Unclassified | place...
AAGTTTAGACCATTTCACGCGAAACCGACAACCAGACTAGCGAAACCGCTTTATTAACGCGGGGATGTGGGGGGGGGGCCTTGCATTAGATTCAACGGACACTGAGTGCATCCATATTTTGGAAATCGAAATATTTCTCCGTATACAGCCTAGGTACGTATACTTATACTCCCGAAAAACCATGAGCCGCAATTCTTTACAGGGACAAATCTAAGGCCATAACCAACACCAAAAACACCGAATACCCTCAACTCAAGAAAAAAAAGAGAAAAAAAAACTAAGAAGCCTTCTACAACTCATCCCTCTCGCGTAGTTTCCGCTTCTTCCTATCTTCCTTGATAGCCCTGACGTCAACTGGCTTCGTCTCATACCATTTTAACTTCCTTTTCGTAACATCATGTTTCAAAAAGTAGATGTTGTAAAGATGCTTTACTTCATGTTTGACAATCTCCCAACTAAACAAAGCCGAACTAGTCAGATTATTGTGCAAATCAAATACAGGATCCCAGGGGTATACTAACATATGCCCAGGCAACGCAAACCAACTTCCTACAATAAACCTCATCGCCTCCCACACCACCTCCAACTCCTCCCAAAAGATCTCAATAATGCTCATATGCTCATGATCATGATGGTCCTCTGACTCTGTGTCTTCAGGTGAAGCATTATCTTGCACCTCCCCGCCCTTACCCTCCTCCGCCTGTTGCTTTTCTTGTAACTGTCTCGCCTCCCACATCTGCTGGAATTTGCTCACGGCATTCAAACTAGTGCTAAGCTTATCTAGGGTGTTCACCAGCGCAACCAACTCAGTCCTCCTCAATGGTGGATTCTCTCCAACACCCTTATCCTCGTCAAATTCAAAGAGGACCTTGAGAGCGGTTCCATAACCCTGGGTCTGAACCTTGCCCCAGAGGCGGCACTTATCACACCCCACACAGTCCATGAGCCTGCTGACGTTCCTGAAGCGGTTCTTAAAGTCTTCCTTGAGCTCGATGGCATTGGCGTCCTTAAACATGAGAGACTCATCAAAGATCTGTGAGCTAGAGGCTGCCTTAGTGCTGAGTTCGAGTATTTTGGTCTTCGTAACTTTGTTATGATGTGCGTCACCGGAGCAAAAGGTATATTCTGAGAGATAATTCCGTAGCCTCGCCACCGCACGAAGAACAAGAGCGTAGTTGAAGTAGATATTTTGAATACGTTCAGGGTGGTCTTGGAATCTTTGGATAAAACAATCCAAATTTGGTCCCTGCGGAAGAGTGAGGCAGCTAGTTAGGGATCATGGGCACAAATATAAAATAGAAAAATCCACTTACCCATTCTCCAATAGATTGATTCAAGTAGTCGAAGCAGAGATGCATAGAGATACTTGCGTGCATACCACTGATAACTCTATAGAAGACTCGCTTTTCTAAGCACTGGTCATCGACGTCTAGATCTAAGAACGCCAGGTGATTATTCCCATTCTTCTTCTCAACCAACTCCAATCTTGGCTTTTCCAGAACCGCTTGCTTAAGGCCGCTCACGGCAGCCATGTGGTTTTTTGAATTCATCATCCCAAATGGTTGCGATGAGCTACTCGATTTGGTATCCTTCACCAGCGGTGTCCGGCTAAAACAATTCTCCCTGTAAATAGCACTCCACACAGCTGCCGCCCCGGCCCCAGCATAACCTGTGAACCTCTCTGGATTGTCCAATAAACTGACATAATCTCCATCTGACCGAGTCTCGTCATCTGGAACACAGTAATCTCTTTCATCACAATCATCGAATTCCACAATGCAACTCTCGTCTTTTCCCTCCCCAAGGGCGCCGGCTAGCGGTGATGGCTCTTCCTTCTTCCTCTCGACCGGATGGCTGGCTTTTTTTCCCTCTAGCTTACTCAGCTCTGCCGCACGCCATATTGGTGGAATTTCATCCTCATTGTCAATGGTGTTCACTGCGCAGGCAATGTTCCCACACATCCCCTCATTGTCTGACCAGAAGGGACATTGCTTCCCAAAGAGATTAAGACGGTAGTAGCCAAAATAATCGAGTCCTTGGGTGATTCCGCGAATTAGAGGTCGAAGCTCCTGGTTGATTTTCTCGATGTCGGAGTAGGATGCACATGCGTCGGAAATTATCTCATTGTGCTCGAACTGGACTCATGAGTAGATGTTAGCAGGAGTACAGAGGTGGAAAGAATCTTTAAGACATACCGAGCAGACACCAGACTCATGGGCGTGGGCAATGCTTAATGACGCAGCAATGGCCCAGATGGCCTTTGTTCGCAACCACATTCCTCCTCTTGTCATGTATTTACCCGAGCGATCCGGTTTCCTTTTGAGGCACCGTACTCAAGGGCGCCCGGTGGCTGAATGATAGCGTGGGACAGAAGACTGCTGTCTAGGAGTTCGGGCGTTGATGTCGCCCAAGTTATAGTTATTAGTAGTTCTATTTACCACTTAGTCAACAAGAAGGTTCTCGCTCGGGTCGACGTCCGTGACAAATATATTGATCATCTCCCGAAAAGAACAGATTTCAACAAACTTAGGCAACAGATCTTGAATTAAGATTCCGATTCCGATTTTTCAATAATGATGTCACTCTCTAGAAAATCGGCCAACGAGATTTACCAAAGGGCCGATCGAACGAGCTGGGACTGATGTCGTTCGATATTCATACCCAAGCTAGTGTTACGGGATGGCAAAATAAAAAAGATATTTTACTTTATAGAATCGAGCTCTAATTGATGGCTTTGAAGGGTCCAGTCGCCCGAGTGTCTCAGGTATCAAGTGGGCTCTGAACGTAAGCTGGTTGCCTGAGCTCAAGCTTGGTTCAAAAATCTTAGTGGAGCAGAGAATATTTGTAATATCTATCATGAGCTCATGAAGCTGACATTATTAGCTTCGTACTACGTTAATATAAGCGTTTTATTTTCGTAGGGAAAAGGCCACATTGCAAAGAATATGGTTGACACGAAGGAGCGCCAACCAGATTAACCAAAGGATCTAGTACCATGTTCCCAAATAGGCAATAATGGACATCATGCATTCTGGACGTTCATGATTCATCTTGACTATTTTGATTCGTCTAGCGATGAACTGAACGTGTCAATTTTTCCGAACAAGTGGTGTTCCTTGTGACCACCCATCTCAGTACTCCAGTGTGATATAACTAAATAAAATCATACCGCTGGTCGTATGAAAGCCATAAACGGAGAAAATTCTAAATGGGATATCCATATCCATATTTACAGCGCCGTGCAAGGAAAAATTCAAGGCAATTCCCAGTATTAAATATTAGCTTCCACCAGTTCCGCCAAATCGTCCACCTGTTTCCCTCCTAAAGAATCGCCCCAGATTCCTCAGGTTTTCATTTAAGTTGTCACTGTTACCAAAATTCAACCCTAGTTTAGTAGTGGTTGTCGTTGTCGTTTGGCCATTGCTTGAACTGCCTTCTGTGTCCCCCTTATCGCTCACTGAATCACCTAGACCACCTATCCCTAGTCCTGTGAGCCCAGTATTAATTCCACCGCCTAGTGATCCTGAATCGGCGCTAGTCAGACCCCCAATGCCCATCGTGCCAGGAGTTTGTAGCCTGTCCACCCCTTCCCTCGCAGCATTGATTAGTGCATTCCCGAAGTCTCGGGCATCAAATTTACTTATTTGACTCTGCAAATTCCCTGAGCTCAAGCTGCCCATGCCGCTCCCGAGACTACTCCCCGTGGGGGGCGCATTGGGCCCTTGTACCAAGAGGGGGCTTAGCACAGCTGATTGCTCCACTAGTTTTGTGTCCTCGTCACCAAAATCCCCGGCCTCTTCACGGCTGCGAACGAATACCCGAAATAGTTCTACCAATGCCGGCTGCTCTGATTTCTTTATGCCCTTCAGTTCGAGTACTTTACGGAAGTTGGCATCAGATTTGTCCGCAACATGAATTAGGTATGCTTGAACAAGGCCTTCAGGAGGATTGGATTGTACTTGTATAGTTTTAAGGATGGAGTCGACTTTAGCGAAAGTACGGTTGACGTGTTTCAAGTATCTAAAAAGTAATTAGCAATTTGGATGCTAAACGATGACGACTATCGATTCATACCCAGCTGGTGGTGCAGTCCCTGGCTCAGACTTCAGGGTAAGGAGCTCTTCAAAGGCTTTCTTGAGGACATAAGAATCAAGAAGCATCTGCAAAATTAGTCTAAGCAATAATCCGGAAATAGTAAACTCGTACCTGCTCAGCCCCAATGTCACTGATAGGCTTACATAACACCACGTTGTTGAGGAGATTCGACACGAGCCCATCCACCACTTTGTCGCAAAAGGCCCTGATATATTGATCTTTACTTAGGACACCTAGGACTTCCTCACACTTCCCCTTTACTTTATCCACCAGTTCAGAGACATAGCTGCTTTGATCTCCAACATTCTCGAGTTTACTCCAGGAGATGTTTCTCATTTCCCTCCACGAGGGCTCAGCTTCCACTTCTACCTTTTTGACCAATATCTTGATTGCTGCATTTGCTACAACTAAGAAAGCGTCTTGCTGTTTCTCAAAGTCAACCTTGGATTGGAAGTCGGAGTCAATACGAGTTTGTATCTTTTCGGAGAGTTGAGAAGTAGTAGAGTGACAGTAATCAGCCGTGTTGATGATGACAGATAGATCCTCGAGCGAAGGCTGTGAAAGTGATGTGGAAGTCAAAGTGATAGAGCCAACTTTATCTCCCGGCAAGAACCGCATCAACACATTTTCGGCATACTGATCAAGATATTTAGCAAAGGTCTGAGAAAGATCCAATAGCTTGCTTCCTGTCGAGAGCTTCGCACACTGAGCGAAAGTTAGGCGGTAGAAATTGAACAACTCTGTGGAAGGTGCATGAACAGCAGATGGGGAAAATTCTTCGTCTGCTGGTCGCAGAGGTCGAGCCCTATATTTGGGTATCATGCTGGATAATTGTCTTTGACAGGGTAAGTAAAATAGAAGCGAAACAAAAGGGTAGCAGAAGATACGTACTTGTCTTGAGCATCAATCCATAAGCTTAAGTACGGCTCAAAAGCTTCAGATATAGCCTTCCCAAAGATTAGAGGTCTTTCGTCACGTGAGTTCATAGTATCGATAGATACTCTCTGTATTATACTGTCAGCGTGCACTCACATTAGTTGAACCTATGGGGCAGAAACACGCACAACATCTGCAAAACGCCGCTCCAGCCATTGTTCAAAGTCCAATGTCTCTTGCAAACAACTAAGGAGTAAATTCACATCCAGGCTCTTCCCATCGATCTTTCTCGCAGCTTTCGAAAGTATAGTCTTGAAGTCATCCTTCGTTCCATCACAGAAAGATTTTGAGAGTACCTCGCTAACCTTCCAGTGTATTGGGAAAATGGTGGCATGCTCTTCGTCATAGGTCTTTAATATTCGCTTTAACCATGCGTAGCGGCGAGATATGTTGTCTAATGACCCAGCCTATTTCAATTACGCACCAGAGTTCAGTAAGCTATAACCCCAAGTACACTGCATTTCCCGGGAAAATGGAATAAGTGAACTAATTACACTCACCTCATCATTTCCCCTAAAAACCTGACGGTACTCTCTCAACTGGGTGTTACAATACCAGGAGATTATCCGTTGCTTCCCATTATCCTGCAGACTATCCATGACCACGCATGCCTCCCCAAGCATCCCCTTCTTAGTTGCTACCTCTCCTTTGGCAAAGGTGATTTCAAAATCCTCGCAAACTTGTTCCAACAGCTCCCGCTGTAGCTCTGATACATTTCGGCTGAGCAAAGCAATTTGATCGATTGACCTATAGGATCTAAAGTGGGCCATAAGCTGTATCACTGCCTGCAGAAGCTGGGCGCATTCTCGGTATTGCCTAGTCTTGCACAGTACTTTTAGCTGTTCATATGCCGTTGCTAGAAAGTAAATTAGTAGATGGCTCTTCCTTCCGTACTCAATTGTACCACATACTCAGCATTTGAAGCCGTTTCAAGGCCGTCATCGAGATAGTCAAGTTCCGTTTGGTGCCATCAAGCTTCTTGATATCGGCTGTCATTTCTGTGATCGTCATTTCCGTCCGTACGGCTCTTTCCCTCACACTATCTATCCTCTTGAACAGCTCTGCAAGATCCACCTTTGCTGTTTCTACCCTATGAAGACTGGATTCATTTGTCATCATCTGGGTAGCGACTAGCTCGGCAATCTGTTCATCCAAGTCTGCAATATGATCGTGTAGAGCTTGTGCGGTTGCGGGTACGGAGGACAGTGTGGCGGGGTGGGAGAAGAGCGCATTGAGGTGGTCTATTGGGTCGTACTGGGCTAACAACTAGACGTTAGCTATTCGATCTGGTATCGAGGGAGCCGCTAATACCAGAGTCCAGGGGATCTTGCTTCGCCGACACTATCCCGTTCATGAATCTTAACGCTCGCTGAGCTTCGGCGACAGAATAGAGACGTTCGAGTTGTGAGGTGTCCTCAGCGTTCTCTGGCTACTTTGGTGGATTTAAATGATCTGCGTTTGGTAGCTGGGCTTCAATTTTTTGGGGAAAATATGCTGTAACTCTATCTATTCCAGGCCGAATCGTACCCTTGTAATGATCCTCGAAGCTGGAGCTTCCTTGTAGACGCCAAAATGTTTAAATGTGGCGCCGATCACGCGGCGATGAAGAATACCGCTAAGGTGCATTACCGCAGCTTCAACTCCGAATTCCGTACTCTACAATATTGCAGGAGCTCTGTTAGCCCCCCCACCTAATATTCCGAGGATATGCGCAGACAGATGTCATCGAGCACAAACAAGATGGCCGAGGTTCAGGCACCATTTCCAATTAAATACCAAACGTAGTAGCTGGTCAACACGCTAATATCGCTAAACCCATTCGCTAAATCTCAGAACCCTTTCACCCTACTCCTCAATCATCTCCAGTAGAGCGCACACGCTTCTCAATACGGGAACCAATTTCAACATCGCTCTACTCTCGACAGGTAGGAATGCCGGAAGTGGTCTTGGCCAGTAAAGCGATGGTGATGGCAGCTACCGGTGTTCCTGAGCATGGCAGAAAAAACCAACCACCAATATCTCGAACTCCCGGAGGTGCGATGCGACTAAAAGATAAGAAGAGCCTGGATTACATTTTGCGGAGCGGGCTGGCCGGTGGTATCGCCGGATGTGCTGTACGGTTACCCCTTCTCAATTCCGAAATAGCAATGCTAATTGAACAAAATAGGCAAAAACACTAATAGCACCTTTGGACAGAGTCAAAATATTGTTTCAGGCATCTAATCCCCAGTTCTTGAAATACACCGGGTCTTGGTTCGGAGTGGTGAACGCCGTGAAGGACATTCAGCGGAATGAAGGGGCATTTGGGTTGTATAGGGGCCATTCAGCAACACTATTGCGAATTTTCCCTTATGCGGCGATAAAATTCGTTGCCTATGAGCAAATAAGAGCAGTGCTCATAAGATCGAAGGAACAAGAGACCCCCTTTTGGAGATTCACGAGTGGTAGTCTGGCAGGCATGACATCAGTATTCTTCACATATCCACTGGAGGTAATACGAGTGCGGTTGGCATTCGAGACAAAAAGAGACCATAGGTCAGGTCTACTTGATATCTGCAACAGGATATATAATGAAGGCGGTTATTCTACTACATCAGGATCCACGCTATCACATGCGCCAAAGCCTCTTACCGGACTCTCCAACTTCTACCGTGGGTTCTTCCCTACACTCTTTGGGATGTTACCATACGCGGGGGTTTCCTTCCTCACGCATGACATGATGGGAGACTGGCTGCGCAGCGCAAAGCTTGCAAAATATACAACTATCTCACATCCTGTCACACCAACTGGAGATCAAGGTTATGAGAGCAAACGAAAGGTCCCGTTGAAAGTATGGGCGGAGCTATTAGCTGGTGGGTCCGCTGGCTTATGTAGCCAAACCGCTAGTTACCCATTGGAAGTTATTAGAAGGCGGATGCAGGTTGGTGGAGCAGTAGGGGACGGGAAATTCCTAAGGATGAGAGAGACTGCCCGAACAATCTACAATACGAGCGGAATTCGTGGATTCTTTGTTGGCCTCTCCATTGGCTATGTGAAGATAATCCCCATGACTGCGTGAGTTTTTCCCCAATTATCCATCCTGGCGTCCTCGGGGGCTAACACTTACCAGCTCTGCATTTTTCGTTTATGAGCGTTGCAAGCTATACCTTGGAATATAATTGCTGTGAACGTAGTGTTGAGTATAGATAAACGGTGGACTGGCAATAGATTCCGGCTAGATTATGTTCGTACGGTTCATCAGCATCACAACCTTACTAAAGCGCCATTACCCTTGGGCTCCTTCTATCTTGCGTTCGACTTGGGCCGCTTCAGCGCTCCTACAGCAGTCAAACTTCAAGACCTTATTTTTCTTCATTTTCTTCACGGAGTTGTTTAAATCGAGTATCTGTTCTATATTCCACTTTTCCCTGTGTTTGGTCCACAGCCCATCCATCGCATATATACCATGGGGGATTTGACTTGGGTGTGGTTTTATGTGTATGTGAACTTTGGTCATTTCAATAGAGTTAATACGTTAATACAATGTAGTCCATTAAAATGCAAAATGCAAATAAACGCTAGAAAACTAAGTAGATAATTCCTCCTGTCCACACCATAGCGTTCCCTTGCCATACTAACATCCGGAGCTCTTCGTCGCATAACATTAGGTCGAACTGACGTACAGACTTTTAAAAAAAAATCAAAAAAAATCCAGAGCTCTTGCTGATCAAACATACTCAAATTTTGGTCAGACACAAGTTTTCAGTGTATAGTACACTCAAAGGCAAAAAAGTTAGCTCAAACTCAATCCAACATGATCATTTGCCCCACACTTCTCGACTACTACATATGTAGATCCCCAGATCAGTAAAAATGATGCTATGCCAATCAGACTAAAAATGCTGCAGCTGCTGGGATCTTACAGTACCGGTACAAGAACTGATTGACATGCATGGCTAGTGCCATTACGATTATACTCTGTTCCAATAGAACTCAGAGCAGAGCTATATATTATTGGTAGAACATGTCATATTTGTACCTCTTGGAACATGAAATAATTTGATGCTTCACCTAATCTTGCATTCTAGTATTCATCTCACTGGAGATGATGACACAGGGTTATTTGAAGTATTGCAACTACCAGAAATCTTCAACCATACTATACTTTATAGCATGGGGCCAATCAAATGCGGGGCACCTTAACGACTGAACTGGCAGTTGACGCCTACGCCTACCTTCAGGAACAAAATCCCCCACAAAAATATGTCTACATTCTTCCTCCAAAAAATTAGGCCAGCATTTGCCCCAGTCAGAAACCAGTATACCCAGTCTCAGCGTCTCTACAAAGCAAGGATGAGGAGGGCCTTTTCATCATTTATTGTGACCCCACAGGAGCTCCATGACGAACTTGGGAAAAATATCTCAACGAAATTTCCCAAGACAATTCCTGTCTCCGCAGAATGGTTCTTGCCCAATGATGGTCGAGACGGATGTCAAGAGTTCCTGAAATTGAGGGTTCCCGGAGCAAGGTTCTTCGACCTGGATACTATCAAGGACCCTGTGAGCCCCTACCCACACATGGTCCCCACGGCATCTGTGTTTACAGAGGCCATGGAGGACCTGGGGATCTCTAGAGACGACACTGTAAGTTCCATATATCAACATGCTTAGTTCGCTTCCTGAAAATGGGTCTCTACATCAGGTTGTCGTCTATGATAGCCCAGCCCTCGGTATCTTCTCAGCACCAAGAGCAGCATGGACTTTTAAAGTTTTTGGGCACCCCAAGGTGCATCTTCTCAACAACTTCAAGCAATGGGTTGACAAAGGATACCCAACGGAGTCTGGCCCAGAGAATTTCATCGTGAAAACCGAGTACCCAGTAGTCGAACCAGATCACGGCATGATATCTACATTTGAAGAAATCAAAGGCATCGCTCAAAACAACGCCAGCGGGAAGAAGATACAAATTATCGATGCCAGACCGAACGGTAGATGGACGGGCAAGGATCCAGAGCCACGGCCGGGTTCGTATCGCCTACAAATAATTGTGTAAATGACATGACTAAATAAGTACATATACAATAGGTCTTTCATCCGGGCATGTCCCCAAATCCATCAGCCTCCCATTCAGCAGCCTGATTGATCCAACGACCAAAGGGCTCAAACCCGCTGAAGAGCTCAAAGAAGTTCTGCTCCGCAGTGGAGTTGACCCCTCTAGCGACGTTGAAAAAAGGTTGATGTGCGGAACTGGAGTTACTGCAGTCGTACTAGATGTTGCTTTGGAACAGGCGGGAATTGGCGGCAATAGGAAAGTATATGACGGATCATGGACGTCTGTAGCCCCTCCCTCCAGTCTTCATATTATGTACTGAAACTAATAGCCGAGATAGCGAATGGGCGCAGAGGGTTGATGAGTCCAGTGGCTTAATCGTCAAGTCCTAATAGTAGGCCTAGTATATGAGGAATAGATGGTAATCAAACAACAAACACACCTTCTACCTTTCAGAAATGTGCTGACCTGTTTCATGAGCCCTGTGTTATGGTTGCCGGGTACCAATTTCTCCTTTGTGATTGTCGAATTACTGAAGTACGTTGCATTTGAAGCAAAATGTATGAGAGAAATCTTCGTGGCAAGAGAACTCTCACGCTACACAACTCTTGATCACGGCAATTTGGACAGATCACTGTGCTTGATTGATTTTGACGATTTATGTAGGTCGCCTTGAACTCTCTTGAGGATTCACCATTGTTTGTTTCCCCAAGGGTATGGTCTCCACCGTGGCCTCGTTAAAACCCTTGCTGGGAAAGAGTACCACGTCCCCGCATCACAATTGATGACCGCTGCTCTTACAGTTCCTCCTTTGGCAGCCCTCCGAGCCTTTGGCACTAAAAAAACCATAACACCGGATATGAATCAATCCAAAAACAAAACGCCAGATATCGGTCAATCCAAAAAGTCTAAACAAAATGCCAGCCAAAATCCCAACCAAAGCTCCTATGGCATCCCTAAACTCCCAAGAACTCCCCAAGCCATCTCCCCAAACAAGTAGGTGGCATTGGAAACCCTGCCTATTACCCCCAGGTAATCTTGCGCACCTTGAGCTCGTTGCTCTTTCGAAGTTGGTTAATCCCCTTGATCAGAAGGGATATACGCGGAACCTTCGTTCCAGTAGCATTACCTCGCTTCGATTGCCAGAAGGGAATTTCTTTCCTTTCATACTCGTCATGGTCTTCGATATATCTAAGGGCAATAATATCTGGTTTATTCCGATCTGGACGCATTCCCAGGATTCTGTTTCCACCGGGCGTCTTCAGGCTGAGAAACTCTGAAGGGCAGTGCCTGATATTTTCCCATCGACTGTATTCAGTCAGCATAATTCCGGTTGAAGTAAGAGTTTTGTGAACTTACCTTGGGTTCCGGATATTCTTGGAGCCTATGTTCCACTTGCTTTCCGACATTGGACAACAATCCAAGTGAGACTGTTCCTTTAAACCAACGCCCGGAACCGCCTCAGCAAGAACATATATGTCAAAAGCTTCGAAAGCCTCACTCCCGGAGGACGTCGAAGACCAGTCACTTTTTGTAGGTGATGTGTTGTCGTATTTATTTCGGGAGGCCGATTTCTTTTTCCTCCGCTCTTTTTTACCCTCCTGGTACCAGGATTCGTCTTCACTCGGGCTCTCATGAGATGAGATAGACCCCGGCCTGCCCCGTTTGGGTGGCTTGTGGGCATGGCTTCTTTTCGCCTCGGATTGCCCAGGTTTAGGAGATAACATCTTTGATTTTATTTGTCGGGGAGGGGTGAAGGGTTCTTAGTGATCTTTTGCTGGTTGCTGCTGAAGCTAGGGTTGCTGTTGGTCTTTCGTAAGGCTTTGGGTATATATTCTTTGGAGGAGGGTCGATAATCCGGTAGGACGGCGGACGGCCGGGGGATATATAGGGATAAAAGCCACCTTTAATACACCCAACCCTATCCACCTGCTTTCCGAGCTCTATAGACACCTGATTTTCCCAACTCTAAACATCTCCTTTTTTTCCACTTCACCTACCAACTCTAACCTATCCTCCCCAGCCTGGATGCTTCCCCCATCGAGACATGATGGCTAGATCTTATTTTCGAAAGGATAACCTTATAGGGTTTCTAGTTGAGTTTTGGTGGTAAGCTCACTGATCATGAAAGGGCAGCCTCGGGCCAGATGTCTGAAGGAGTGGATGCCGAAAGATGGCGTTGCGTTCTCAGATAGATCCAACTATTTTGCAGACACCATGAAATACTTCCTATTTGGGACCAATACGAACTTCTACTAGCTATGGTACTGCCCAGATCTTGGCATTCGCGTCAAGCACTACCGGTACTGTGTACGTACTCTTCAGATTATGGATTCTCAACTCTTTAATGACGAGTCTTACTCACCAGTTAAGCCAGTACTTAAGTATATGACATGTTTACAACGATCAGTGTTTACTTAGCTTTATAAAAATAAGTAGACAAAAAGGGAAAGATTTGGGTGGATTACTAATGTTAATGAAGCTAAAATGCTCATGAACATATCAAAAAAAAATTTATGAAAATCCTAAGCTTACCTTGCTTTTTGTGAAAAGGGATATATAGTACAGAGTAGGTTCATTAGAGTTAAAGTAAAGCAAACTGTGGTACTGCTAGAGAGGTATCATCATATAGAAAGCACTTACGTAGTACTAAGCAATTACCTAAGTTACGGGACACAATTTGACGTAGATAAGAAAGGTTTCTTATATAGGCATAGGCACATGTTTGACTAGTCTGGTTGGTGTTTTACAAGGGTTTGAAACTACTTAGACTAAGTTCGATTTGCCACGGACGATGGGTCATGACTGATCATGTCATGGCGGTTGTGTTTTTTTTGTTTTGGTCTAATAACCAGCAGTCCGCCTAAGGCAATGATTGGTGGGCATGGCGGTTGTGTAATGATGAACTCCAATTGCGTATAGGTTATGCTTGTGATTTGCCACATGACGAACTCTAAATGTTTGAATATGGAGAGATTACTGTTCAGGGTTGTAATATCTGACTACCCTATCGATTTGCAAGATGAATGTGTAATGGTAACTATCTCCAGTAACCATCCTATGTTGATTGCCTGATCAGCCTGCCTTATCACGCTTGTGGTTCGTTATGTCTTCACAACCATAATCCAACTGCCCTGCGTACAAGTCAGGATTATTATATCAAGAGCCCCACACGATCACATTATATGCCCATCGAGCCAAAAAGATCCTGGACACCATTAAAGCCTTGCATACCTATCCCGTTGTAACTCCACCTGAGTGTACAAGCTTACCTCAACCTTAGATGGCACCATTTAAGCATAAGATTGAGGCTTTATATGAGTACGCTTTATATGGATGCATGGAAAAAAGATTCCTTTCTATTTAACTAGCCGTACCCAGAGAGCCATGAAATGATACATAGCACTGCATCCGAGCTATCGGTGTAGGATCAGGGCAATAAGGAAAGGGAATGCGAATGAAGTCTGGACCTGGCTCAGGACGGACCGGGGCCCACAACGGGGATGGCTCAAGAGGATCAATTAGCAGGAACAGGACGAGGAGGGAGAAGGAGAAGCTGAAGGGGGGGTAATAAGATAGTGACCTTGAAATAGCTGATGAGGATATGGAATGAATAGAGAAGCGTACCATCATAGCTGCACTTGAGTTTGTTTCGGCTATAACGTTTATAAATTTAGTTCCCGAGTTCAGGGTAATATCCTTCTTCATGATACTCCGACTTAGTATGATCTCTTCAAGTAATTGCGAGATACTACGGTATACGGGGATATTCCAATTAGTCTCGGCCTAATTCCAATGTACTAGTGAGTATATATGGACGTTGAGATTACAAGTAAACATCTTGGCAATAATAGAACAATTCTAAAGTTCTTCATGTTCTTGGCGGTACGCTACCTAAGTTGGCTGTAGGAACCAATAAGACTACCTAGGTAGGTTTTCGGGCTACAGGCCGAGCCGAACTACACGCCAAGCCCTGGTCTGACTCAATTCGTGGTTATTGCCCCTCCATTCCCCCTCTATTTACATACTTATAGACAACACAGTGCATAGCCCTGGAAATCAATTCAAGTCAGCCAATCTCTAAATCATTGTCACGATGCCTTCGGTTCAAAACAAGACTCTCTACGACAAGGTCTATGCTGCGCACTTGATTGCCGATGACACTATTTACATTGACAGGTACACTTCCATTATGTGGAGAAGAAAGGAGAGGAGCTGATAATAGTTGGACAGGCATTTGGTTCACGAAGTTACATCACCAGTGAGTTGTAACTAATTACATTTACATTCTCTGTACAAATTTCTGAGAATTTTTTTTTCCTACAGCAAGCATTTGAGGGCCTCCGAAATGCGGGGAGGAGTGTGAGAAGGCCGGATTGCACTTTGGCCACAGTTGACCATAACATCCCGACCTCAAGTCGAGCAACGTGTGTATATCAGTAAACCTCAAAAGTCCTGAAGTTCATGTCCTAACAGATCCCAATAGATATAAGAATGTGAAGACATTTATTGATGAGCCGGACTCAAGATTACAATGCATGACGCTCGAAGAGAACGTTGAGGCATTTGGCTTAACATACTTCGGCATGGGAGACAAAAGGCAAGGAATTGTCCACGTCGTGGGGCCTGAGCAAGGATTCACTCTTCCCGGTACAACCGTTGTTTGCGGTGATTCCCACACATCTACACACGGTGCATTTGGTGCTCTGGCATTTGGTATTGGAACTTCAGAGGTAGAGCATGTTCTTGCTACACAAACCCTCATCTCAAGGAAGTCCAAGAACATGAAGGTGCAAGTTAATGGTGTCCTTGCCCCTGGGGTCACCTCAAAGGATATTGCCCTACATGTTATCGGAAAGATTGGTACCGCTGGTGGTACCGGGTCAGTCATTGAGTTCTGTGGATCTGCTATCAGGTCTCTCAGCATGGAAGCGAGGATGTCAATCTGTAACATGTCAATTGAAGGTGGTGCTAGGGCTGGTATGATTGCACCAGATGAAATTACATTCGAATATTTGAAGGGACGACCACTCGCACCTAAGTTCGACTCTCCCGAGTGGCACAGGGCTGTGAAGTACTGGGAATCACTCCAGACAGACCCAGATGCCCAGTTTGACATTGAAGTCTACATCGATGCGAAGGACATTCCTCCCACCGTTTCATGGGGGACATCGCCTCAAGACGTTGTCCCCATTACAGGAGCTGTTCCAGACCCAGCCAATGAGACTGACCCGGTGAAGAAGGCTGGTATGATCCGTGCTTTGGAATATATGGGGCTCGAACCAAATACTCCTATCCAAGAGGTTGCGGTCGACAAGGTGTTCATTGGTTCTTGCACCAACTCTCGCATTGAAGATCTTCGGGCTGCAGCTAAGGTTGTCAAAGGAAGGAAAGTGGCTCAGAACATCATGCGAGCCATGGTTGTTCCAGGTTCTGGGCTTATCAAGAAGCAGGCAGAAGCAGAGGGTCTCGACAAGATCTTCGCCGATGCAGGTTTTGAATGGAGGGAAGCTGGATGCAGTATGTGTCTCGGGATGAACCCCGATATCCTCTCTCCTAAGGAGCGATGTGCATCTACAAGTAACCGAAACTTCGAGGGCCGCCAGGGCGCCGGAGGAAGGACCCATCTGATGTCACCTGCCATGGCCGCCGCAGCTGCTGTTACTGGGAAGATCACTGACATCCGCAAACTGATGTCTAATGAGGTTGTTGCCCAAGTGGAAGGCTCACCAAAGATTAGCGTCGCTCCTGAGAACGAAGAACTAGTGTCGGACGAGGAGCTCGACAAGGTTGCTGATGTGCCTCAGGACTCTACTCCATCTTCCACTAACGCCCATGCCGCTGGTAAGAAGCCTGTAGGGATTCCCAAGTTTGAGGTGCTCAAGGGTATTGCGGCTCCTCTCCCCGTTGCCAATGTGGATACCGATGCCATCATTCCTAAGCAGTTCTTAAAGACTATCAAGCGAACTGGGCTCGGGACTGCTCTTTTCTGGGCTCTCCGTTTCAACCCAGATGGTACCGAGAACCCCGATTTTGTTCTTAACAAAGAGCCTTACAGACAGTCAAAAATTCTTGTCGTTACAGGCCCCAACTTTGGATGTGGTAGCAGCCGAGAGCACGCCCCATGGGCTCTCCTGGACTTCGGCATCAAGTGTATCATCGCTCCAAGCTTCGCTGATATCTTTTTCAATAATACATTCAAGAACGGTATGCTCCCACTCATTATCAGTTCTCCCGACACACTCTCAGTTTTGGCTGCTGAGGCCGATGCCGGACGAGAACTGGAGGTCGACCTTCCGAACCAAACCATCAGAAACAGCACTGGGGAAGAGCTATGCAAATTCGACATGGATGGGTTCAGGAAGCACTGCTTGGTCAACGGTCTTGATGATATTGGATTGACCCTTCAGAAGGATGATCTTATTGCCGAGTATGAGAAGAAGAGAAGCATAGAATGGCCATGGTTGGATGGTGCTGGGTACCTCAGCAAGCACAGGAAGCCAGTGAAAGTTGATGCTGTCAAGGTTCCTACAACCAATAGAGGCGCCGCTAAGGACATTGCTGACTGGTAAAAAAACACTGAGATTGAATTGGGTTGGGAAATGGGATTGGATTCGCTTGATATATTTAACTTTGCTGTGGAGATTTCGTTACATTGGGCGGAGAGATAAAATTTGTTAGGATATCAGGTTTCATTAGTCTGGTTGGCACGGTTTCATGTATGTTTGTCCGAATTATCCAGAAGATCAATTAGCCTATCTGTTGAACCACATTATTTTTGTCTTTCCATTTTGAGTAGTGGCGAGATATTTAGATATTCAGTAGAGCCGCTATGTAGTATCCGTCTGGTAAGACCCGCACCTCCGTGTATTAGTACTAAGTAATACGCCTAGACTAATTACTACCCTAGCGTAAATTTTAGTCTGATTGACGTAAATCCAGCTTTGCACATAAACCCAAGTTCTCAAGGGACCCCTCTATTGCTAACTTCATCACCAATCTCAAAATGGCCGAAGGCGATGAATCAGTAGCTGCCGTCTCCGAACCGTGAGCATTCCTAAGCGACCATTCGACAACATAAGCGAAGGCTGATTGATGGCCATATAGTCTTGATTTAGTCCGCCTGTCGTTAGACGAGCATGTGTTTGTCAAGCTGAGAGGAGATCGAGAGCTCAAAGGGCGGTTACATGTAGGCTTACCCTTCCTAACACCCTCTCTAGGCAGGTACTAACTGAGTTTCTCATAGGCGTTTGACTCTCATTGCAACTTAATTCTTGGTACAGCTCCCACCGTTGGCGGTTGAGAGCAATACATACAATTTCTGACTGAATATTGACTGTGGTTTAGGGGACGTCGAGGAAACAATTTATATAGTCGGAGATGAGGAGGACGATGATACCATACAAGTGAGTGATAGGGTAGTTGGCTGTCCTTCAAGGAGAGAATTGGGCTTACAAAGTGTCTTCGATGATAGACTGTTAAGAAGACGAGCGAGATGCTTTTTGTGAGAGGTATGTTGATCGGGAAAGGGACATTTTATTTGCGTACTAGGTACTCAATGGATACTGAATTTGGGGGATTAGGTGATAGTGTAGTTTTGATTTCACCACAGACGCAATGATCGGGAGGAATAAAAAGGATCTCGATTTCGATCTAGGGTAGACAGTCATATGGCAAAATGTTATGCGTAAATACATGATAAGAGCAAGGCATGAAAGTTTATACCCATCGATGGTTGAGTTGCAGGTCCAACAGAGTCTTGCGAGGTTTCAGTGGAACAGAAGGATGGTTTATGTTGAGCTTCTTCAACCATTTGTAAAATTCATTATAGCACTCCTGCTCTCTTCATCACACCTTCAAACTCGTTTCTGGAATGAAGGGTCAATGGTATTCGTCATTAATCCACAAGATCAGAGGGGCTTACAGATTGACGGTCATCCCGCCAGATGCTTCCATAAGCATGTCCGTTAACTGTTCGTCTGTCACATTCTCCTTTAGCTCCCTTGCTATTCTCTTCAAGTCGAAGATGGTTATAGGTCCAGCAGTGTTGTTAGTGAAAAGCCTATATGCGCTTTCAAGTTCCGCTTGTTCATCTCGATCTACAGGCCCAGATATTAGTGTAGTTCGGCTCAAGTTTGAAAAATTAGTACATTTCATTTTTAGTGCACATAGCCGTATGAAGCTGTCCCACATCACGATCCCTTCATTTTCTGGATCAAGGGTATCAAGTATCTCAGCCATTTCTACTCTTGACGACTCGAAACCCAGCGCACTATGAAAATTCACGCGAGTATATTAGTCTTATCATATGAAGGGGCTTAATGGAAAGATATATTCTATGCAAGGATTTGGATGAAATACATACAGCATAGCCCTCCTCACATCTGTAGTTTGAATTACACCAGGGCCCTCATCTTTGTCCACGAACATATCAAACGCTTCTCGTATCTCATCCTCCTCCTCCGCCGTGAGCCTAAGCTCCTTTGCAATTTTTGAGGTCTTGCGCTTTCCCATGGCTGTAGTACTTGTGGATTCTGTGCTTTTCCTTCGTGGTGGCATCTTGTTGGGTTTCAGTAGATTTTCAAAGGCCAGCCGACTGGTTATGTTATTGCCAGCATTAGCCCTGTTCTGATGCCAGAGCGATGAGTTATGAATAGTCTGGTTGGCACAACAGCCCCCGCTAAGTTATGAAGGGGTCCCTTTCACTCTCAGACACTAGTATAAAGCTTATGATCTGGAATACCTACCAGAACGAAACAAAATGCAACTGGGAAGTCTTGACTTTAGCGACCTCCCCAAAAGTTGAAACATGGCTTACATATAGATGGCCATCAGTTTGATTTATTTAAAAGAAGGCTTAAACGAACACACGCCAAGAATAACGTCTGGAGACATCTGGAGCCAAGAATATCTCTTTCTATAGACGATAATCGTTGTTGCAGTGGATTGCTCCATTGCTGATCTCGTGCCCGATCAAAACCAAAGCATGCTCACGGAATGTCAAGGGACATTCACCCCTATGATGGTTTGGTTTAATCGCTTCGGCTACTCTTGGGTGACTGTAGACCTGTGCATTGGGTTTGGGCATTCGCAAAGGCACATTTGGAGACGCATCTCTAGATATTGGGGACAGAGAGCCGTAAATTATGAGGCGAAGATGACTTTCAGAAAAGATCTAATTTCAAAGAATCATATATATGTAGAGCCTCTCTGACACTATTCCAAGCGATGGTAACGCTCAGTCAGCTCTTATGAGGCACAAATTTCCCTTCTCAGCACCAACAAATCGCAATAACCTAACAATGTCGCCCTGGAGCTTATGAGAATCATGAAACAACAGAAGGATGAGGCATAGGTTGCACTGTCTAAAAGGTGCCGTGTTGTTTAAAGTCAAGGGGGAAAAATTCTCAATATATAGTTTGCACCCTGACTAAGCGGTCTTTAATGCCAAGCCCGAAACGTTCTAACCTACCTAGGTACAAGAGGAGGTACTGCCAAGGGCCATGCTTCCAGGAACGTACTGCAGCTCCAAGTGTGATATTCGTTTTGCGTCACATTGGCATCTTTTATCCCCAAGATCTGTACTGGAATATAACGTACTGGAAAGATGGCATCGGCGATATTCTTCCTGGATCTGAAGGGCAAGGTAGGCGCAATCGGAGTTTCACTGGAGCTGCCCCTCACCCCTCCATGGTGAATACCGGTCAGCTGGCTAACTTGGTGAACTCTCTCTTAGACCCTTCTCGCCCGGAACTACAGAGGAGATATACCTATGTCAGCTGTGGAGAAATTTCCAGTGCTCCTCCTTGATGCAGAAGAAGAGAGCTCAGCAGTTCCACCATGCTTCTCTCATGAAGGCATTAACGTCCGTAACCAAAATCCTTTACTATGCTCCTGGTGGCTCGAGTGCGCTATTACGACACAAGGCAGCTAACATAAGAGGTTCTCGAGTTTATAGTACCTCTATATACGGCATAACAACCTATACCTACTCGCCTTGACGAAACGAAATTCCAATGCAACGGAAATACTACTATTCCTTCATCGGGTAGTCGAGGTATTTACCGAGTATTTCAAGGAGTTGGAAGAGGAGAGTATTAGAGACAATTTCGTTATAATCTACGAGTTGCTGGATGAGATGATGGATTTTGGATATCCACAGACTACGGAGTCGAAGATCTTACAAGAGTAGGCAGACCCCACATTGTAAATGATGCCTAGGCTAACTTTGTGGCCCTAGGTACATCACACAAGAGTCACATAAGCTAGAACCAACCCCGCCAATTGCAGTTACAAATGCAGTCTCCTGGCGAAGCGAAGGTATTCGGTACCGCAAGAACGAAGTCTTCCTCGACGTTATCGAGTCTCTCAACTTGTTGGTCAACTCCAACGGCAATGTTTTGAGGTCAGAAATTCTGGGGGCAATAAAAATGAAATGTTATTTGTCAGGTATGCCGGAACTAAGGCTAGGTCTCAACGACAAGGTCATGTTTGAGTCGACAGGTAGAACCAGTCGGGGCAAAGCGGTTGAAATGGAGGATGTAAAGTTTCACCAGTGTGTCCGGTTGAGCAGATTTGAGAACGACAGGACTATCAGCTTCATTCCACCTGATGGGGAGTTTGAATTGATGAGCTATCGACTGAACACGCAGGTAAGGCTTACCTGTCTAGTCCTGTGTAACGGCAATAATTAACTTGAAAGGGTCAGGTCAAACCATTGATCTGGATTGAGTGCATGGTTGAAAGTCATTCAGGATCTCGAATTGAGTACATGCTTAAGGCGAAGGCACAATTCAAACGTCGCTCTACAGCCAACAATGTTGAAATTACTGTGCCAGTACCAGATGATGCAGATACACCCCGTTTCCGAACAAATATTGGCTCTGTCCATTATGCACCCGAGAAGTCTGCTATAGTATGGAAGATCAAACAGTTCGCCGGAGGGAAAGAGTTCATAATGAGGGCAGAATTGGGCTTGCCTAGTGTCAAGGAGGCTGAACCAGAGAGGAAGAAGAGGCCCATCAGTGTCAAGTTTGAAATTCCGTATTTTACTACCAGTGGAATTCAAGTCAGGTATCTTAAAATTATCGAGCCGAAGGTATGCACCACTCCGAGGATTGTGTGGAATAATTCTTTGAGATGAGTAGTACTGACTGAAGCTGGCTGAAGCTGCAATATCCGTCTCTACCATGGGTTCGGTACATCACGCAGAGTGGGGATATCACCGTGCGTCTACCTGATGTGCAGGCATAACCAGGAGTGGATAAATGGGAGACAGAGTTGGACTAGGTGCCGATATAACAATATTGACATCGTTTCTGTTAATGGATGCTGCAGAAAGAATACAACCTGCGGTATGTTTATGCATCATTTAAACTCAATCACAAAGTAGACACCCCTGCAGCTTGATTTGACATGTCGCTGGAAAGACCTGTACATACGTCACAAACCCTATCAATCTTGATAAAGTACTAGGCCAGCAAAAAGGTGATTTTACACCTAGACTGCGCATTGCAACGAAATACCTTACGCTCTACGAAACTGAGGCCGACATATTTGTTTTGCACTGGATCGTGGGCTAGACAGTGTGGAAGTTGGAGAAGATACGTCGCCATACAAATTTGTATAATTCCCCACTGCCCGCAAATTAGTGTGATAACAAAATTAAAGTGCGTAGGTTTTATGACTGATGAATACGATTTCTAGGGGATTTTTTACATTTTGACAGAGTTGGATGTAAAGCTTCCTTGTGCCGAAAACTTATTAAATTCAACCAAACATGTAAGTAACCTACCCCTGAATCTGCAACCCCCGTAGATTCGAGCGGAGAGTCGGCTGCTCGAATGTAAGGATGCTCGATTAGCAGCTCTGGACTAGTCTGGTTGGCACAAGCTCTCGTAGAGAGCTCTGGACACACGTAGGGACGTAATAAATTCAAAAGCGACGAGTGACTAAGCGATAGGCATGTATAACTAGAGGCCAGGCCGTGCATATTAGTTTCATTGGCGTCATAGCTCCTCCATTGAATGAACATACGACGCAACTTCACAAACTGTTACCGCCGTAAGTCGGCTCGTCGAAAGTTTCACGAGGGGAGAAAGGGGAAAGTGCAATAACATTTACTTTAGCTGAAGGAGAAATTCGATGTATAACCATTATAAACGACCTTCGATGTCTGACCAGTTACCTATAGAGCGGAAGCTGTTCGAGCGGGAACTTCGTGGAAATGTAGGGCCATACTCAGTTCGGGGTCTCTACGGCTCGAAGGCCTGGGTCGACAATTTGGACATTACAAGTGAGTTGTTTGGCCATAGAGGATGTGTCAATGCCTTGAGGTAAGCATTGAGTAAAATGCCAGGGAGTGAATACACGAAGGTCAGCCCCAGCTGGTAGCATATGAAGGCTAATCAACTGGATGCTATATTCAGCTGGTCTCGATCAGGTCATCTACTTGCCTCAGGATCGGACGATACCCACATAAACATTCATACTACGAAGCCAAACTTCGCCTTTAACACCTCGATACAGACTGGCCACACTGCGAATATCTTCAGTGTGAAATTTATGCCGTTTTCGGATAATAAGATTGTATCATGTGCCGGGGATTGGGAGGTCCGAGTTTTTGATGTGGAATATGCACCAACCGCAAATACCCTAAATAGCTCTCCAAGGGCCACGCCGTTATATTCAGGCAGGCTCAGGGAACCGCGAATGCATTTTTCCAGCAGTATCCAGTCTTTGCCCAAGCCTGCAAAGCTATATAGCGAAGGAGAATGTGAAACAAAGGTGTACACGTCCCACACTGACCGGGTGAAGCGGATTGTTACTGAAAATTCCCCATGGCTCTTTCTTACTTGTTCTGAAGATGGAGAGGTTCGGCAATTTGATCTGCGCCAACCATCGGGATATTACTCTCGGGGAAATGGCAGTTCAGCCAGAACTCCGTTTACGAGGCATCACTTTACAGGGATGGATATTCTAGTTGGGCCAATGGACGAATCGGATGACAGGAACCCCCCACTGATTTCATATAAGAAGCATCGGATTGAGCTTAATACTATCTCATGTTCAGTGGGGCAACCACATTACATTGCCTTGGGAGGTTCCCATCAGCATTGTTTCCTTCATGACAGACGTATGCTTGGACGGGATATATCCAGTGAACAAGGTCAACCGAGCTCGTTTACGGAAAGCGAACTTTCTTCCGCAACAAGGTGTGTGAAGAGATTTGCACCTAAGAGACCTTCTGCCACCACTGCTACTGGGCTAAGGAGAGCACGAGATAATGGTCATATTACCGCTTGCAAAATCAGTGATGCGAATCCGAATGAAGTCATTGTCAGCTGGAGCGGTGACCATATCTATTTGTTCGATATTAACCGCAATCCTGATGATCCAGGGGCTCTGGGTGTCAGGAGTGGGACGGGGGTGGGAAGGTCAAGTGCCGAGCGAGATAGAAAAGGCAAAGGGAGAGGCAAGTCCGGGGGCAGTGATGAAGAGGTGGAGAGGATAGAAGAAGGCACAGCTAGGCGTATAGGAATTGGACGAAAACGAAAACGGAGCCGAGATACAGCTGCGGGAAGCGCAGCAGGAGAAGCACCTCCGCGTCAACGCAGTGCTCGTAGTTGGAGCGCTAATGGGGGGGAAGGTACGGGTGAGGATATGGTCATACATTACACAACTGGGGAGGCCGAGGAAGTTGATTTCGACAGCTTTGGGCGTAGAGAGGAGAGTGCACCTGCGGAAGTACCTGGACAATCAATGATGCGAATAGCTGGCTTAGTGGTAGATCTCCGCAAGGAACTATTTGGACTCGAGAGCGCAAAAAGAGCATCGGGCGCCCAAGGAGGTGAGGCTTTAACTCAGCCGATGATAAAAAGATCATTTACAGCGGCTTTAGGCCTCGCAAAAGTTTGCCTAGAACGAATGGATGATGTCATTGAGAAATATAGGGCCAAAAGTCCCAGACAGGAGAGTATTTCGCCCAGCGGCTTCAAGAGAGCTCGAGCTCGAAGATTTGTTCAAGCATGTGGCGCGTTGTCGTTCGCTCTTGGTGGTCGCTTGCAGACATTATCGCCAATGGGCAATGAAGTGACACAGAGGCGCTTTGGCCAAGTAGAGGGAATACCTGGCCCCGAGCGCATCCGAAGTGAAGGTATTCCAATACAAAGCGATCAGCTTGGGTGGAGATATTCGTTCATTCAATTGTTGACAGCGCATGCAAGGAGCGGCCCTATGGGAATATGCAAGCTTGCGAGTGAACATGGCTATCACTCTGGCAATCCAGGGGAAGGCAGCGAAGCGGACTGTATTGCCCAAAGGAAGCTATTTGATGCTATCGAAGCATGGTGGCCGCATCGATTGTTGACCCACGGTCCCATGAAAGATATTGACTCGCCTGGGGAACTTATCTTCACTAACGGGGGGGAAGGAGAGGCATGGAGAACCTTCAGAGAGGAAGTGGAGAATGAGGAGGAGGCACCTTTGGACAGGCGAAGTGGGTTCTGGGGGTTGAAAGTAGCTAGGGCGCTACTTTTGCGTGAGGGACATATCATTGACAATTTATACGTAAATTCCGTCTTTGATTCACAAGATAAAGACCCTGAAAAAGAGGAGAAGACCATAGCATCTCTAGCAATTCGAGGGCGGGGTAGTAGTAATGCTGAGGCTATGTCAGTGGATGAAAATGAAGAGGAGGAAGAAGAGATTGATCTGGAGGATCTACCGGCTATCCTTGCAGGGCATTCTATGGGAAGTGCAATGCTTGAGGAGCCAGAGTGGGAGATTGAGCGGGAGGATGAAGAAGAGGAGGAGAATGGAGGGGGCGGCGAGGATGAAGAAGCCGGCGGCGAAGAAGAAGATTGGGATGGGGGTGGGGATGGGGATGGGGATGGGAATGCGGAGGAGGAGGATGAAGATGAATCCGAAAATTATGACGATGAAGAGGACCAGCCCCATAGGTTTAATGACCGCTGGAGAAGAAGAGGGCGGGAGATTGAACCACAGGCACCTGTATGGAGTGCAATAAGAACCTACTCGGGGCACTGCAATGTTAAGACGGTAGGTTTTCCATTGTCCCTCGGGAAGCTAGGCAAGATCTGATCATATTGCCAATATAGGTTAAGGACGTAAATTTCTACGGACTCGACGACGAGTATGTCGTTAGTGGCAGTGACTGCGGGCACCTCTTCATATGTAGGTGTTCCATAGAGCCTAACTCGTGAGCTGCTAAAATTGATACACAATAGGGGACAAAAAAACTTCTAAACTAGTTCAGCTCTTGTATGGAGACTTAGATACCGTGAATGTGGTAACCGGGCACCCATACGAACCTCAGCTTGCTGTGTCTGGTATTGATCATACAGTTAAAATCTTCTCTCCGGATCAGGCCGCCCAGAGCGAGTTCCTGGACCAGGAGCGCATCCACGGACCAAGAAATGATGAAGAGAATGATTACGGAGCGCATTTTGATTGTGATAGTAATCATGAAGGGAGTAGGAGAAGATTACAGCATGAGTACCGAATTCGTAGCCAAAATGATGCCATGAGGGATACCGGTGTACAGGAAGCACTGGTAACGGTTAGTAATGCACTCCGGATACTTTCCCTCCCCGTCTTGCAATTACTTGGTAATAGCAAGCAAAAGACATTGTTAGGATCTCCATGGGGTAGGAGATTTGGATCGAACAACTTTGCTAACTCTTCGTATCACAGCGGACCCTGCTTGAGGATCTCGCTGCTAGGTTACGGCAACGACAACAAGGTGGGGAAGATATCTCCACCTTTTCAATGGGAGGGGATCAATGTGTTGTAAGTAGAAGCTAGTAGGTCAACTTTATTCTCACTAATGAAATGATATAGGTTTCATAAAACATGACCACGTTCATTTCTAGAACTGGGGTAACTACCCTTATCATCGCAATTATGGTACGACCAATTTGGCTCGTTCTTCTTTGTATAATTTATATATATAACTTTCTTTCCACCAGTTTTTTGGTCAATCATTCAATTATTGCTTTTATATTTATAGCTGTTGCCCTTTGAGGGTAACCCAAGTGAGAAATGTATCCGCCAAGCTTTTCTCGCCAAGCCCGCTCACCCTAGGTGCTATATAAACACTACATCCTCCGGTCCCTTTCTTTCCTCTTCACAGTCACCGCCAGGGTCTATCGACGTCCAATTTATTTTGAAAGACAAACCGGATATAACGATCTTCGGATTGGTTTTTTGGCGCTGGTGAAGAGGATTCTACGGAAACCCATTGCTGGGCGCCTGACCTGGATCTGACCCTTGTGGGTTCGAGATGAGGGGTTGGGAATCAGTGCGGGTTACACTTCTTTTAACTTTCCAAAGTTTCTTTGTCTCGGACGGTCTGGAAGAGGAGGAGAGTACCTGTACGATACGATACATAATAAACTGTAGCCTTGTG
>Ga0307511_10001298_pt1 | contig 26477 bp, 30 predicted proteins | sample 13_EM_MG_FD_200266 | JGI IMG/M metagenome (GOLD analysis project Ga0307511, IMG submission 200266) | Populus trichocarpa ectomycorrhiza microbial communities from riparian zone in the Pacific Northwest, United States - 13_EM | ecosystem: Host-associated > Plants > Roots > Unclassified | place...
ACGTAAGGTTGATCATGTTCCTCCAAGGTAATTCCGTACAAACTTGCTGCAGACGCAATTGGCGCAACGAGGACAGGTCCCCGTTGAAGATAGCGGCTGTGAGCGTGGGGTACGGCCCCGGCTCCGGTTCAAAGCCGCCATTTATGTACAACCTCTCAAGAAGGGGTGCGGGAGGAGACAGGTGAGCGGTGATGTCTTGTAGATTTTCTGATGTTCCCTTGATGGACAGGGATTTGAGCTGACTGACGGCCTGGGGGATGATCTGGAGGAAGGGGTCGCGGAGAGATAGGTCTCCTTCCCGTTCGAGCCACAGGTAGATAGGGGAAGACTTGGAGCGTTCGAGGTAGACGTGAGTTTTATTCGTGTCGCTGCAGTCAAAATTGGTCCACAAGGAGGAACGCGATATGAAGATCTCCCTCCATGTTCGGCATACGTGGGTCAACCTAATCAAGGCCTGGTCGAGCTGGGGTCCGCGGTGCAGATCCCAGGAGTCCGGAATGAGAGCGAGGACTTCAGGAGGGATCTGGTTGATCGGGGCAAGCCTGTTCTTCAAGCACCGAATCTGGCGGAGGAACTCGAAAGCGCCCTGCTCGAGATCGTCGACCTAAAGAATGGGAGACGAGTCACTAGTCAGCCACCGTTCGCGCGGGAAATTCGTTCGTTGGCCCAACCTCAGCCATGTCGAAGGTAGTGCTGAACACTCGATTTCAGTCATGCTGGAGGACGTGCTTTCATCGTTCCAAGACGGACCTCGAGTCCGAAACCACGTCTTGTAGGGTTTCCTTCGCAGAGCGTAGGGATTGAGATATAGAAGAGATTCGACTGGTGGTGGAGGTGGACATTGTCGGGTAAGCACGGGATCCGGATCAGCTCTCTGATCGCGTCGTCCCACACCCCTTCAATTTTCAAAACATCGTATTTCAACGTTCAACGACTGCGGGTCAGACTGCCATCGACCGCTCCCAACATCTCTAATACGGACGTGAATACCCCTCCAGCCGTATAGTTCCATCACGCCTTGGATCCAGGTGCACGCAATAGCACCGGGGCTTTCGATACTACGACTCGGAGGAGGTTGAGTCGGATGTCACAACCCCGTCTCCACCGCTTGCCCATGGCGCGATGCACATCGGGTTAGGCACTAGGCAAAGGGGACTGCACCCCGTTCGGATGGGCGTCTCGTGAAATCATAACGGTCTGCTCCCGCTCAGCGACGGATCGCACGAGGACCGCACTCAGCCACCAAACCGTCACATTCATTATGGATGCAAGGCCTCTCTCCTTTCCACATCTGCCGACAGTTACTAAACCGGCGACGCTCGCGGGAACACACCGAGCTACCGGAGGGAGAAATCAAACACGCGACCAGGGTGGAGTCGGATGGTCATATCCTCTGGATGGCCATTGAATCTTGGGCTGGGAGCCTGATGCGATCCCCCCACACGGCGGTTCCCGAATGTACCGAAACCCGTGCCCTGGTAGTGAAGAGCACAATGACCTGGGGAAACTGTCAGACATCCTGGATGGCACAGGACTACGTCGTCAACGATACGTACCTACGTGCTCTGTGGGAGAATTCCTCCGGTAATGCATAATTTGTGTAGATGAGAGTGCATGATGTGCTCAATTGGCTAGGGCCGCCGCAGCGGACATCGTGGACCGCACAGACATCGGAATTGTATACAATCGGTTAATGATCGCGGGTGATGGCAACCCTCTCCAACACCGCGATGACCATCTCCTCCAGCGTCGGTGAAGCCTATCCGGGCCACAGCTTTTCGATACCTCAGCTATTGCATGCAGCTCAAAGAAAACTATGGGATACTGCGTTCGGTGAAAGGTGCGTCTGAGCTGTGGTCATGACACGTCAATTTCCTAAAACATGATTCTCACAGGATTGTCATGACCGTGAACCAGGTTGAGGTGAACGCTCTCGAACAGGATGCGTTGGAAATACTCAGCCTGGTCCGATCCGTAAAGAACTTGTTCGCACCTGTCAACCGGATCTCACCCGAAATCCTTTCGCGCACCCCAGACTACTACAGCGAAGGTGGCACGGATCAAGACCTACTCGCGTTAACCCACGTATGCCGTAGCTGGAGAAACACGTTCGCCTCGCGTCCCTCGTTGTGGACCCGCTTGGACCTCAGGAATGTCGACAAAACCACCACCTACATCCAGCGTTCAAAATCGTCCCCATTGAAACTATACCTTGACAAGAACAGAGACGATACCTACCCCTATGACACATTCTCTCTGGTGGCCCCACATATCCATCGCCTCAAATCCCTAGTCGTACGTGCAGGCGTCCTCCCGGATGGAATCAGACGTTTCCGTTGCCACGCCCCTCTCCTTGAGAACTTGGAGATCAGGATCGCTGGATCCCACACTCCAGTCCTCGATAGCACGCTGTTCAGGGGAGACCTTTCATCCTTGCGCAAGTTAAGCCTGGGTGGTGTCATCACGTACCTGCCCTGGAACAACCTGACAAACCTCACAACATTCGAGCTTAAATCTTGCCTTCCAGGCGCGACTTCATGACGCGACTCCTCGGCTTCTTCGAGTGCGCTCCCCTCTTGCAAACAATTGTTCTCGAGGATTCAATTCCCACGTCCTCCAATGCTCCTCCGAGGCGAATAATATCTTTACCCCACCTAAACGTACTCTTCATTGCCGCACAACCGGCGCATTCCATCCTCTTGAACCGCCTCCGTACCCCCACTGGGGCATCATTGTATTTGCGGTTCACCTTCGGTGGTAAGAAATCTCCGCTTCAAGACTACCTTCCAGAAACCTTGGTCAATCTCAAAAACCTCTCTCACGTCACCGCGATTAACCTCCACTTCGGCACGATACAGAAGTACATACGGCTGAGCGGACCGAGTGGGGAGCTGCGCGTATTCGCTCACTGGGAAGAAGAAACTGTCTCCCAGCACACGATGGACCACCGGATTCTCCGCTCCCTCGGTCCACATTTTCTTTTGACAGCCCAGAGGCTAGCAGTTTCCAAGTACAATCCTCCCAGACCAAAAGAAGTTGAAAAATGCGCGGATTTTCAAACCCTTTGTTCCATGACCAGTCTTCGCACCCTCACACTCACCGGATGCCATAACCTGCCCTTCATTCTCGCTTTGAACCCCGAAAAAAACTCATCCAAACTCGTCCTATGTCCCGACCTGGAGGAGATAATTCTTTACATCGAATCGCGAGATCGTTTCCATATCGGCCACCTTCTCAGTATGGCGAAGAAACGAGCCGTGAGAGGGGCGAAGCTCTCATCGATCACACTAGTCGGTCTGGACGAACTCGCACCGGCAAGGGAGGTGTTTAGTCTCAGGGAGCACGTCACACATGTGAATTACAGGGCCGATGATACCGCACCTGACTGGGACTACCTTCCGTAGCGTTTAGAACGACTTGGAGTAGGTTATGGAACCGTATGCCTTTGCAGCGTATCGGTGAAATAGAATACCCACTCGTCGCCCCGCAGCCTTGTGATTTCAATCCTAAGAGACTACCCACAAGAACCGGTCACGGTTTGGATGAGATGATGCCATATGCCCCAATTGTTGTGCAACTCTACGCAGACAGATCTGCGTCGGACTGCACTTGAGATCGATCGATCGCGGGTTAACTGCAGCCTCGGAACCACAATGACCATCTCTTCCAGCGACAGCGACACATACCCAGGTCGCAGTTGCTCTATATCTCAGCTCTTACATGCAGTTAAGAGAACGCTACGGGATGCTGCGCTCGGTAAAGGGTGCGTCTAAGCCCGTAGACATGACACGTCACCTTCCTGAAACATGATCCATGCAGGATTGCCACAACCGTGGACCAGGTTGAGCTGAACGCTCTCGAGCAGGACGCGTTTGAAGTTATTTGTCTGGTTCGATCCGTCAAGAACTCGCTCGCGCCAATCAACCGGATCCCACCCGAAATCCTCTCACTCGTCCCGGACCACTACGACAAAGATCACGCAGATCAGGACCTAATCGCGTTGACCCACGTGTGTCGAACATGGAGGGTTGTGTTCATCTCCCGTTCTTCGCTGTGGACCAACTTGGACTTCGTGAATGTCGACAAAGCCCGCACCTACATCCAACGTTCAAAATCTTCCCCCCTGGAAATCTTCTTAGATGGGCACCGCGCGGGCAATACCTATTTCCATGAAACATTCGCTCTGGCAGCCCCGCATATTCGTCGATTCAAATCCCTGGCAATCCGCGGTCACTCCCTCACAAGTGTCCTCGAACATTTCAGCGATCAAGCCCCTCTTCCTGAAAAGTTGGATATCGGTATCGCTGCCCTCGACCCTCCAACCCTCCAAAATGCACTGTTCAATGGGGACCTCTCGCCCTGGCGCGGGCTAACCCTGGGCGGGGTCGTCACATCCCTACCCTGGAGCAATTTGCTAAATCTCACGATGTTCAAACTTTCATCTTGCCCTCCAGGTCCCGGCTTCGTAACACAACTACTCGACGTCTTCGAGTGCGCCCCTCTCCTGCACACAATCGTGCTCGAGGATTCGATCCCCATGTTCTCTGACGCCCCTCCCGGGCGAATGGTATCCCTACCCCATCTCAAGAAATTCACCATTACTGCCATGTCAGGACACGTCATGCTCTTGAAACACTTGCGTATCCCTCCCAGGGTATCACTGACCCTGCGCCTCAACTCTGACGGTACGATATCCCCGCTTCAAGAACTCCGTCCAGAAACATTCGCCAGTCTCATCGGCCACCCCGATATCACCGCGATCTACATCCTCTTAGACGCCATCCAGAAGAATTTACGGCTAGTTGGGCCGAACGGAGGGGTCGACGTACTCATTAATCGGGGAAATTATTCCGTCTCCCGGCGAATGATGGACCACCGGGTTCTCCGCTCCATCAGTCCACATTTCCTTTCGACAACCCAGAAGCTAGTGGTTTCGGAATACGAACCCTCTGGACCGGCTCACGTCGAATATCCCACCATTTTTCGGACTATTTCCTACATGAACAAGCTTCGCACCCTCGTGTTGAACAGTTGTCATAACCGATCCTTCGTACTCGCCCTGAATCCCGGAGAAAACTCCCACCGAAATGTGCTGTGTCCTGACCTGGAGGAGCTCATCCTGTACATCAGGTCGCAGGATCAGTTCAACGTCGGGCACCTTCTGACTATGGCGAAGGGACGAGCTTTGAGAGGTGTCAAGCTCGCCTCGATCACGATTGTCGGTCCGAGTGGACTTGAGCCAGCGGAGGGGTTGTTTAATCTCAGGGAGCACGTTACGTGTGTGGATTATAAGGTTGACGATGTACTACACGGCTGGATTTCCCCACAATGGGGGCAAGTGGGTCGGTGAAATCGTATGTCACATCGCAATTTATCAGTGAAATACAATATTCCATCATCACAAAATTTCGTGGTTTTTATTGCGAGAGACCGCCCACAAGGGCTGGCCACGGTTCCTAGTCGCAGGATAAGAGTCAAGACAACGGCTAGCGGGCACGGAGATGGCAGGGGTCCATGTGATGAGGACGGCCACCACAGGGGATGAGGACGAGGGCACCGATCGATAAGGCCGCACTCCCTTCAAGTCTCCGTGCACCATGCGGATGCTATGCATGTACTCTGTACTCTAATCCGTTTGCGGCGTCGGCTAGCTGGATGGATCGGTCGCGTCGGTTTCTACAAGATATAGCACGATTACTTACGAGCTGGGCACGATTGACCCCTTCGTGATTCTGTACATATTCGTTGATGTTGCCGTGATCCATCCACTCGGGTACCATCACGAGCCTGTGCCGTTCCAGATTCACACCAAGGAACGGGAGGATGTTCGGGTGCTGTGAGCGTCTCCAAGCTACAACTTCCCTACGAAATTTCTAAAGGCTTTCAAGTGAGAATGGGACCCTTACTGCATTGGCGAGAGCGGAGACTCCACGATATGTGACCACCTCCGTGACCGTGAGTAAGAGTGCGCCGGGTATTTCATACGTTGAGGGGAGAATCAGCCGCGAACTGCAAACTTTCCGCGACACACGGAGGCACTTTCTGAATGGCGAGCCCATGCGATCGAGACCGTCAAAAATCTGTGGGAGCGATGAGCGGGATCTAGTTCGCATGGAAATAGACCTTACATTATCCAGGTAGCCTATCAGTTCCATCAGTTCACCATCTGGAACGAGTTCAATGCCCTTGACCCATTCCTTATCGTGTAAGAGTTCGTCAAGTTGTTCCGGAAACCGAGCGATGGCTTGCCAAGCTCGTAGAGACACTGTGTGGGCGTTATCGGTCTAGTTGGAGTGTTCAAGGTCGGAGGTGGTGAAGTATGCAGCGGGTAACGCGTGCAAGCCACGGGGGTTTTGGCGTCCATGGGGGAGCCTATGGGTTTCGGGCGCGACGCCACGTGTGTGCGATCGATTAATTTGGATCCCTTTCTTCGGCAGCCAAACCTACCCAGGTCGCGGTCGCTCTATATCTCGGCTCCCGCATGCGGCTAGAAAGATACTACGAGGTAACGCATTTGGTGGAAGGTGCGTCCAAAATCGTTGTCGTGGCATCTCAAACGCTGAATGGTTTGCCATCGGACCATGCACCAGGCCGAGATGAAGCAAAATTAGAACTGAACCACCGATACACGCACAGTGGCTCATACCTGTTGTTTTAGGCCAACGCTTTCGGGAATGACGCGTTGGAAGAGCCTAGCCTAGCCCGGTCCGTTCGGCATTATTGCACATCCGGGACACGTTGTCCTCCAGAATCACCTCTATATCCCCACCGGGGCATCTCTGCGCCTTAGCTCCGATAGTCTGACATCCCCGCTCCAAGAGCTCGTTCCAGAAACAGGTGGCGTGAGTCAGGGCGCCCTAGTCCACGACATGTGGATTGTAGATAAGGTCGTCCCATCTTTGGACTTGAACCCCTACCCCGATGTCCAACATAACCTATTTCCCCCCAGGCGTCGAGTGTTTCCACCCGGATGGTATCGGGGGGTGGAACCAGACTGCTTATGCGGAGGGGAACTGCGATATCACCGAAGATATGTTGGACTTCCTCAACCTCACCACATCGATATCGAGCTACATGGCGGCGTACTGCCTGAACCCAGCACCGGACGACAGCTGTCCGTTTGGATTTTGCCCAAACCCAGATATCGCAGGTATGTGATCATGATGCCTTTGTCTAGAAGTCCACTAATCGCGGACCTCGCCAAAACCAGGACCTCTTGTCAGAATCGCCAGTGAGTCTTACGCACGCGTACAAATGGCGTCAATGCAGAACTCTCACACATCTGACCCTTAGCCTACGTTACCACCTCGTGTACTTGTGAGTTTGCACCCAATCTTGGCCTTGACTTGCAATCGATTACAACCGTTTGACCTCCGATCGACGATTCTCCAGCTATCCTGATCTTCTACTCGCCCAAGCAAGTAAAGGATGCTTTTTATTCACAGCTCCTCACCGTCTACTCTCTCCTCCTCACCGCCATCATCTCCATCTTCCGACGCCAACTGTCGAAATTCCACGCCATAACCGTATCGGTCATCGTCGCCTCCCCACTCACGATATACCTCGTCGTCTACTCTATCTTCGCAATGTGGGGCCGTCTGCACCGCCTTGAAGACGTTCTCGGGAAAGGGCATCTGTTTAGGAGGCTTCTCGTTCTGTCCGCCGCGGCCATCTGGACCACCCTAACCATTTACTCCTTTGTCCCACGCAATGTTATCCGTTTCGCCCAGCAGTCATGCAAACCGCGGCCTCTGCTGTTGAACTTCTTCCTACTCACCCCCATCACAGAAAGTCTCGAGGAGAGGCACGACAGACCGTGGCTGGGGGCGGTAATATCCGTACCGCTATTCTTGCTCATTCTAGCCTGGGTCACAGCGATCCTTCTCAAACGAGACATCATTTGGCCACCGGGTGAACCTTACCGTGTGAGGTTCTGGGAAGTGTGGTGAGTGCTTTCAGGTATAAGGATCGTCCATAACTAGTACTGATAGGTGAGGGGAAATAGGATCGTCGTGGGCGAATATTTCCCGTTCATTCACTTCGTATCTGTGGTCGTCATTCCGTTCGCGTACTGGGTGGCCTGCATCGAGATCGGGTTGTACAACTCCAACGAAAACGAGTTTACGCTCACGTTTGGCCAGGTGAGTATCTTCCCAGCCCTGATACCGGAATCAAACCGCTTAATTCGCGCCGATACTAGATCCTCGCCCTTTTCGTAGCCGTCCCTCCCTTACTCCAAGTGTGCATGCTCGCGCCTAAACTATTCCACTGGTTTTGGAACCTTATGTGGCTCCGGCGAATCGGTGGTCACCGTCGCAGATCACGAATCCCCAGCACAGACTCAGGCCACATGAAACTCCTCGACAAAACAGGTCATGGCCAGAGACACTCACTGAGTGGGAGCGAGATCAACCAGATACTAAAACCCATGCCGTACGATCCACGGCCATCCAAGGACCGGGGTGGTGGTCGGTACACTCAGCTGGGAGACTGAAGAACGTCGGAATTTTTTTTGGAGGGGGGAAGTCTTACGTGTCGACATCACATTCACGGAACTGGCGTGTCACAACTCATACACACTGTTGCTGACAATCTGCCAGAGACGATGGGAGATTTAGTGTTTATATCATGTGTATCCCTGTAGGCAGTATAAATGCACCACTCATTATAAGGACAGCAAGGGGACGAGGAACACGAGAACGTGGGACGGGAGATAAACGAGATCAGGGTGCAGCACGTGACAAAACACAGAGGAAGAAAAAAGAAACCGGGCACAGTAACATTCGGTCGGTGCACGGAGAAGCAAGCAATGATAAATGCAAAGATAACGAAAGCAAGAGAACAAACAGGAAGATGAGGAGAGAGAAAACAACCGAGATGAATGCAGGGGGCTCGTATACAGATAGCTTATTCAAGTGAGCCGCGTCTTGCCGGTCCACCAAATGGACCTCACCATCGCTCTCCAGAAATCAGCCTCGTATCTGCCACGCAGGAACCTGACATACAAGAAGACGTTCGATGATTGGCTGACTCTCCTCGACAACGATGGATGGAAGAGACGGGGAGGCAGTAAAGCACGCGTTGCACAACAGTGACGAACACACTGGACTAAATCATCCTTTACCGGGTGAGCTTTCGTTAGAATTGCAAATGGGGGAACAACAGGCCGTAACCTGCACTCGCACGTACCCTGCCCCAGTGGGGTTGTTGTATCGACGATGCGCAGAAGCCATTCCCCACAAGCTTATGGCCCCGAATCCGCACAGAGACCGGTTCATCACCAGCTGTGAGGTTTCGTGGTTGAACCAATACCGTCCGTGGACCAGGTACACAACTGCGCGACATCGCAACGAGGCACCAACCCTCTAAAGTGAATGTAGCTACGAGTTGGACACACAACGTACAGCTATCTCAACCGTCTTCTGTTCCATGACCACGCCGCATGGTTCAATTTGGACAACACATCCCCCACGTCCGGCCGCTTGTTCACATCAACCAGCCAACAGCGCTCGACAATTTTCCACAGCCCCTTCGTAAACCCAATGCCCTCCGCCCCCTCCGGTTTTGGCGGCCGATCACCTTTCATGATCGCAAGTATCACCCCACCTTGGTTTGTGATTTCCGAAAAAGGAACATGTCCGCAAAGGACCTGATGGTATGTGAGCCCAACCGTTGCGGAAGTGGGAAAGGTCCCATCCGCACGAACCTCGTATACAACCATCCCAAAAGCGTAGCAATCCGATTGTTTTGTTGGTCGGTAATCGGTAATTCCAAACCGTTCTGGATCGAGCAACTCCGGACTCATCCACCGGGTGGTCCCGCCGGAAGTGAACGACATGAGAGATATTTCTGAAGCCACAGAGATCGAGGAGGCATTGACTGCAGCGCGATGTTCTATACCGACGATGGTCGAGAGTCCAAAATCGGCGAGACAGGCACGGAAACCTTGGTCGATGACGATATTTGCCTTGCCACGACTATGAGTAATCGAGGAATTAGTAATCGACAAGGCCATACCCCCTTCAAGTCTCCGTGCACCATGTGGATGCTATGCATGTACTCTAATCCGTTTACGGCATCGGCCAGCTGAACAGATCAGTTGCGGCGGTTTCCGCAAGGTATAACACAATTACTCACGAGCTGGGTGCGATTGACCCCTTCGTTATTCTTTATGAATTCGTTGATGTTGCCGTGATCCATCCACTCGGATACCATCGCGAGCCTGTGCCGTTCCAGATTCACGCCAATGAACGGGAGGATGTTCGGGTGCTGTAAATGCCTCCAAGCTACAACTTCCCTGCGAAATTTCTAAAGGCCTTGAAGTGAGAATGGATCCCTCGCTGCATTGGCGAGAGTTTGACACTTACACCGAAGCGTTCTTCGAAATCGCTGGTTATGTACATGTGCAGGGTTTTGATGGCGACTGGACGACCCCGGTATTCCCCTCGGGATACGGCCCCGCAACCTCCGCCATACTCCTCATCCATCGGCTCATTGGGGCAGTTTTCAATATGCATGGAGGCCGGGATCGTCTTCAACCGGCGGCACATCTTTCCCAGTATATTGAGAAATTCTGGTCGGTCCTCGGATGAAATGTCGCCGTCTTCTAACATCTAAACACAAGTCAGCTTTGATCCTGGTCGGGATGCCGTAGCTGGACCCCCCTTGTCCAATTTGTTTATAAGTTCTTGGTTGGGTTGGGTTTCCGCCATATAGCGCAGTTGCTGAGGGATCTCGCTCTCAGAGCTCTCGAAGAGGCTGGCAGGTGATGCGTCACCAAGGGTGCGCCGCCCAATCTGAGGGGAAAGACTGACAGCTCTATTATCACTTGATCTACCAGTGGGCGGTCTTGTGGTTCCTCCCTCCAGCACTGCTGAGCCAACTTCCACAAGTGGTCTGTGAAACTGGCGTGGATGGGTCGATTTGGTCGAACCCCGTTGATGATGGCCATCCCGGCCGCGGAGCCACTAAATTCACTGAACGGCCTCTCCCCGGTGAAAGCCTGGACATGAGGATGAGGCTGTTTCATATGATGTGTGTTTGTCACCTCCTACCTCAATCATAACCATCCCGAACGCAAATACATCGGATCTCTTGCTATGCTGTACAGGTTCCTTGAGGACTTCAGGCGCAGAGTACCGGCTTGTATAATACCAGTCTGTGGCAGTGCTTTCAATCGAGTTTGAATCCCGCGTGAAAGCCGCAGAACCAAAGTCCACGATTCGTGCGTTTCCGGTCGCATCGACTAGTATATCCGCCTGCACTAATCCGCATCAGTCTCTCAGCACGGGCATAGATAAGTATCCAGCCATTCGCACTCCTTTTAAATCCCCGTGGATCAGGTTGCACGAGTGAAGATAACTGAGACCTCTGGCAACCCCGAGCAACTGAGGACAAGATGAGGCGATGGTTGGAGGAGTGAAGAAATGGGCTCACGAGCGTAATTAAGTTCGCATGATGATTGCTCCTAATATATTCTCGCAGGTCTCCACCAGGCATCCATTCCGACACGAGTTGGGGAGGTTCCAAGGTGATACCCTTGAACGGCACAATGTTTGGGTGATTGAGGTACTTCCATATCACCGCTTCCCGGAAAAGTGCCTCCAAAATTCGTCAGGAGGTGGCGGGCTAGTCAAAGTTTGTACAGATGAGGTACCCGCATAACCACCGCCATATCTTTCGTGACAGGTGTCCGAAGCCGTTTGATGCAAACATCTGATAACCCAAGAGATCCTTTGTAGACATTGGAGAATCCGCCATACGTATACGGGACCTTTGTGGTCCTGAGCAAGAGTGCGCCAGGTATTTCATACGTTGAGGGGAGAACAGACCGCGAACTGCAAACTTTCCACAACACATGGAGGCAGTTGCTGAATGGCGGGCCCATGCGATCGAGACCGTCAAGAATCTGTGGGAGCGGATGAGCGGGATCGAGTTCGCATGGAAATGGACCGTACATTATCTAGGTAATCTATCAGTTCCATCAGTTCGCCCTCCGGAAGGAGTCCAAGGCCCTTGATCCATTCTGTATCGTGCAGGAGTTCGTCAAGTTGTTGCGAAAACCGAGTCGATGACCTGTCTAGCTCGTAGAGACGTTGCGCGGCCATTATCCGGTCTGGTGTTCAAGGTCGGAGGTGGTGAGAGACTAGTATGCAGCGGGTAACGCGTGCAAGCCACGAGGGCTTTGGCGTCCATGGAGAGAGCCAATGGGGGTTTCAGGCGCGACGCGTGGCAGTGATCGACCGATATTGGATCTCTTTCTCCGGTATCAAACCTACCGAGGTCGCGTTCGCTCTATATCTTGGCTCTTGCATGCAGCTAGAAAGACACTACGGGATAATGTACTCGGCGGAAGGTGCGTTCAAAACCGTAGTCGTGGCACCTCAAATTCAAACGCTGAATGATTTGCCATCGGGTAATTGAACAGCAGGTTGAGGTGAAGCAAAGTGAGAATGGAACCACCGATACACGCACAGCGGCTAACAACTGTAGTTTTAGGTGAACGCTCTTGGGAAGGACGCGTTGGAAGAGCTCAGCCTGGCACAGCCCTCAAGGAACTCGTCCGCGCCCGTCAACCGGACCCCACCTGAAGTCCCCTCGCTCATCCCGGACTACTGCAACAAAGGTGACATGGATCAAGACTTAATCGCGTTTACCCACGTCTGCTGTAGTCGGAGGAAGATGCCCGTCTCGCGTCCTTCGCAGTGGACCCGCTTGGACTTCACCATTGTCGACAGAACTCCGCCTACATTCAACGTTCAAAACCCTCCCCTTTGGAAGACTACCCAGAAAATGGCTATGGCGCTCCTCGCAAGCGTGCAACTATGCTTAAGAATTCTATCCCAGTATCTTCCCTCTTTGGGGCTGCCTTCCGGAAACCTCCGTCAGCCTCTCCCGTATCACTGTGATCGCCCCCCTCCGACGCGATGCGGGGGTACATGTGGCTGAGCGCCAAGTGACGAGTTCCACGTACACGCTCACTTGGAGGATGAAACCGTATTCCCATGCACCGTGGACTGTTGGATTCGGAGAGACGCGCTTTGAGGCTCTCATCGAATAAAACCGTTGGTCTCGGTGGGCTCGTGCCTGGGAAGGAGGTTTTCAAACTCAGGGAGCACGTCACACTTGTAGATTGCAGGGTAGACAATGCACCACCTATCCGGAATCACCCTCGTTGGTACGTCGACAGGAGCGAGTGGGTCGGGCGATAGCATGCGACTTCTCACTGTATCGTCGGAATAAAATATCTTTACATCATCGTCTCGTTTATGAGACCACCTACAAGAGCCGGTCACAGCTTCTCCGCCACCAGGCGAGAGACAAGACAACGACGGTTTGATTGGTGGGTACAGACGAAATGACAGGGGCTCGTGTAACGACGAAAGTCACCAAAGTGGATGAGGACAGGGCCAACCTGATCGCGAGAACCCCAACCATCACGGCTCCAAATTCTAGACGTTCAACAAGGAAGAATACAACAGGCTTGGGACAGTCCGCTCGGCTAGGCAAAACTTGAGTGACCCGGCGGTGACGGCTCAGAGACCTGGACCCGATCAGACTCACCGGTCAAGATATGTTGGAGTCATCACCGGAACTCCCTCCCTCCCAACCTTCCTCATCGCTACCATCTCCATCGCCATATTCCAATTCTTCGCCAACACCGAAGTCCACATCTCTAACCTCAACGCTGGTTTCCACATACGAGACGTGCCGTAAGAGCTCTACTGTTCCCTCCCTTCGTACAACCTCCCCGCAGTTGATGATACTAACGGATTTGAGTGGAGAACCTGCTGATGCCCTCGCCGCTGCCACTTCTATCATGGTCTCGATGTCAAATCGCTCTTCGGTACGGAGGGTGAGTTCCTCCAGCTTTGGGCACGTCATTTGGTTCGTTGAGTTGGGGATTGGGGCCAGCGCAAGGACGAAAGAGCGTAGGTCCTCGCATAGAGAAAGGCTAAGGGTTCGCAGATTTTGCATGGATAGGAGTACCTGGTGAAAGTCCTCTGAGAGAGGCTCGCTTCCAACGATTTCCAACCATTTGGTTTTCGAAATGTCGAGTGCGGCCAAGGACTGAGTCACCGAACTGTTGACGTCATCTCCGGCAGACATAGTTGTGGTCAGAACCCGCCCGTTCGGCCCAGCGAATTGCATGGACACCGTGCGAGTTCGAAAGTGCAAGCGAATTTTTGTGAAGTTGGAGAAGTTCCTGAGGTTGTCGAGAGACCTAGGAAGGAAGTCCTCGATCCGAGGGCCATTCGAGTCGAGGTCTATTTTCATCTCCGTACCGACCGGGATCAAAAGGTGCTCGAGTAAGAGGGAGGGTGGTTCCCACCCGTAGAAGGTCAACTTCCTTAGACGTGCCAGTGATACCAATCGTCCATTTTGGGCACCAGAATCCGGAGTTGAAAAGATGAGCTCAACGGTGACGAGGGAAGGAGCGCCTTCAAAGAAGTCGAGGAATTGCCCAACGGTGACTCTGGGATCCACTACGTAGCCCAGCTCGAATGTTGTGAGGTTGGCCATGTTCCTCCAAGGCAAATCTGTGTGAAGGGAATACAGAGACAGGTGACGTAATGGGGAGAGGTCTCCGTCGAAAAGTGTGGCTGCAAGCACAGGGTTGAGAAATGGGTCAGTGATACCGGCGGATATGGATAAATCTTGCAGAAGAGGTGCGGAGCGAGAGAAGTAATCGGTGATGTCCTGGAGGTGTTCCGAATCCGTGGTGATGCGCAGGTAGTAGAGCCGGCGGAGAGCACTGGGAGGGATCTGGAGGAATGGGTCGCGAGGAAACAGGCCATCTTCCCTGTCCAACCACAATTTGATTGGGGAGGACTTCGAGCGCTCGAGGTAGACGCGAGTTTTTTTGGCGTCCATGCAGTAGAAATCAGTCCACAGCGAGGAACGCGACGTGAACACCTCCCTCCAAGCCCTACACACGTGGGTTAACGCGATCGCGGCTCCATCTCTGCCGTGGTTGTCCCAAAAGTCTGGAATTAGACCGAGGATCTCGGCGGGGATCCGGTTGATTGGAGCAAGCTTGTTCCTCCAGGATCGAATCAAGATGAGGACCTCAAAAGCATCCCGCTCGAGGGAATCGACCTATGAAACGATGCACGTAAGCATCAGCGACGCGTCTAACTTGTTCGTTGCATTTGACCTCATTCTGGTTCATGGCAGCCGTGGTGCTATTTCACGTCTCAGATATTGAACGCGGATTATTCTAGAGCCCTCGGCTTACCTCCCACCCAGAGCAACGGTTTGTAGTTCTTTCTTGGCTGCGAATAAGAGACGGGACAGCGTAGAGCTTCCATCGAGGAGGGGCCCATGGGCGACGGGGGTGGACATGGTGGGAAGGAGACAAAATCGATACTGGGTCCTGATGCAACTGACGGCCCGGACTCGGAGGTGGCTGGGTCTGCGGCGCCAATGAATTTCGGACTCCGCGCGCGCGGTTTGTAACTCCTCGCCGCGGTTGGTTCGACACCCATCTTGTGGTGAGGTTACTTCAGTTCTACGTTTTCGATATCCAATCCGTGCTCTTTTCTCATCGCGGTAGTCAGAAATGTGATAGCGTAACGTAAATGTGGCGTGGCAACACAAAACCCGCCCTCAGTCTCCAACTACATCGAATTCGAGGGCGACGGTCCACGAAAAATGGACCAGCGTGTAAGACAGGGAACGGAAAAGCTCCTTGCGCGAACTCACCCTGAGCGGAGTCACAACAACCCTACCCTGGAACAATCTGTCAAATCTCACCACATTCAAGCTCATGTATTGCCCTCCAGGGGAGAGCTTCGTCACTCAGCTCCTCGACTTCTTCGAGTGTGCCCCTCGCCTGCACACAATCATACTCGAGGATTCGGTTCCAGCGTCCTCCGACGCTCCTTATGGGCGAATTGTATCCTTGCCTCATCTCAAGATCCTCGAAATCACCACAGAGGCGGAATACGTCATCATCCCGAATTACCTCCGTATTCCCTCGGGGGCATCGCTGACCCTGTACCTCAGCTCCAACGGTCTGAAATCCCCGCTTCGAGAACACCTTCCAGAAACCTTCACCAATCTCACAAACCTCTCTCTCATCACCACGATCCACCTCCTCTTGGACGACAAGGAGAAGTACGTGCGGTTGAGTGGACCAAACGGGTGGCTCGATGTACTCACTAACCTGAGAAACGAATCCGTCTCCCGGAGACATATAGACAGCCAAATTCTCCGCTCCCTCAGTCCACATTTCCTTTCGACAACCCAGCTGCTAGTGATTTCCGAGTACAAACCTCCTTACCCAATGAAGGTCGAGGGGACGCCTCTTTTTCAGGCTCTTTCCCAAATGAACACGCTTCGCACCCTCGTGTTGGCCATGTGCGATAACCTACACTTCATTCTCGCCTTGGATCCCCAGAAAAACCGCTCCAAACTCATGATATGTCCAGACCTGGGGGAGCTCATTCTGTACATCGCGTCGCAGGATCAGTTCCACATTGGGGACCTTTTGACTATGACGAAGGAACGAGCTTTGAGAGGTGCGAAGCTCAGGTCGATCAGGATCGTCGGCCTGGGTGGACTCACGCCGGCGGAAGGGGTATATAGTCTCAGGGAGCATGTCGCACACGTGGATTATAAGGTTGGCGACGCACCACCCGACTGGGATCACGTTCCTGGTGAGGGGAGCGAATAGGTCGGCGGAATCGTGTGTCACTGGCGGCTTACTCGTAAGATAAATTATATCCCTTCACCGTCTTGTTGTCTCGTCGGTTCACTCTTGAGAGACTGTCTACGTGTGCCGGCCACAACTTCCAGATTGCAGGAAAAGAGACGAGACAAAAGATGGTCTGACTGGTATTCACAGGTGAGATAAGGGCAACTCGCGTAACGACAACGATCGCCGAATAGGATGAGGGGGGGTAGCCCAGACTGATTGCGAGAGTCCCAACTATCAGTTCTCTCGATTCCAACCGTTCAACAAGGGCCAATATAACGGGTTCAAGATAGTCCACTCTGCTGGTGTTCAAGTGCAAAAATTGAGTGACCCGACGGCAATGGCTCGGAGACCGGGACTCGACCAAACTCACCGATCAAGATACGCTAGAATCGTCACCAGAGTCTCCCCCCTCCCAGTCTTCCTCGTCGCTACCATCGCCATACCCATAGTCCAGATTGCATCGATCGCCAACACCAAAGTCCACATTTCTGACCTCAACGCTGGTTTCCACGTGCGAAACGTGTTTGAGCAGCTCCACCACTCCCTCCCTCGGTACGAGTTCTCCCCAGTTGATTATGCCAACGGATTTGAGTGGCGAACCCCCTGAGGCCCTTGCCGCCGCCACCTCCACCATGGTCTCGATGTCCAACCGCCCTTCGGTACGGACGGTGAGTTCCTCCAATTTGGGGCATGCCATCGGATTCGTCGAGCCCGGTACTGGGGCAAGTGCAAGGATGAAGGAGGGTAGGTCTGTGCATAGGGAAAGGGTGAGAGTCCGTAGGTTTCCCATGGACAGGAGCTCCTGACGAAGACCCTCGGAGGGTAGCTTGCTTCCGATGATTTCCAACCATTTGGTTCTCGAGGTGTCAAGTGTGGCCAAGGACTGGGCGACCAAACTGGTAGCATCATCTCCGGGGGACATGGAATTGGTAAAAACCCGCCCGTTCGGCCCAGCAAATTGCATGGATACATAGTTGTCTCGGAAGTGCAAGCGGACTTTTGTGAAGTTGGAGAGGTTCCTGAGGTTATCGAGAGACCTAGGAAGGAAATGCTCGATTTCGGGGCCATACAGGTCCAGGTCTATTGACATCTCTGCACCGACCGGGATCAACAGGTGTTCGAGTAAGAGGGAGGGTGGTTCCCACCCGTAGAAGGACAACTTCCTCAGACGTGCCAGTGATATCAATCGTCCATTTTGGGCACCAGATTCCGGAGTTGAAAAGGCGAAGTCAATGTCGAGGAGAGAGGGAGCACTTTCAAGGAAGTCGAGGAGTTCCCCAATGGTGACTCTGGGATCCACCACGTAGCCCAGTGTGAATGACGTGAGGTTGACCATGTTCCTCCAAGGTAACTTCGTGTGAAGGGAATGCAGACACAACACTCGCAATGAAGAGAGGTCTCCATTGAAGAGCGTGGTTGCGAACACAGGGTTGCAAAATGGGTTGCTGGAGCTGCCGAATATGTATAAACTTTCGAGAAGGGGTGCGGGGCGAGAGAAGTAATTGGTGATGGTCTGGAAGTGGTCCTGTGCTGTGTTGATGTACAGGTATTTGAGCCGGCTGAGAGCATGGGGAGGGATCTGGAGGAATGGATCATGGGGAAACAGACCACCCTCCCTGTCCAACCACAAGTTGATTGGAGAGGATTTCGAGCGATCGAGGTAGACGCGAGTTTTTTCGGCGTCTACACAGTAGAAGTCAGTCCACAGCGAGGAACGCGACGTGAACATATCCCTCCAAGCCCTACACACGTGGGTTAATGTGATCACGGCTTCTTCTCTGCTGTTCTTGTCCCAGAAGTCCGGAATGAGAGTAAGGATCTCGGCGGGGACCCGGTTGATCGGGGCAAACTTGTTCTTCCAGGATCGAATCAAGCAGAGGACCTCAAAAGCATCCCGCTCGAGAAGATTGACCTAAAATACGACAGACGTGAGCATCCGTCAAGTTCGTTCGTTGATTCCTGACCTCATCATGGCTCAGGGCAGTCGTGGTGCTGTAAATTCGCATCTCAGACATCGAAAATGATTCGTTCCAGAGCCCGTGGCTTACCTCCCGCTCGGACCAATGCCTTGTAGTTCTTTCTTGGCTGCGCATAAGAGGTGGGATATCGCAGAACCTCCACCGGGGCGAGGCCTATTGATAACGGAAGCGGACATGGCGGGAATGAGACGAAATCGGCGATGGCGAACTCGAGCTGGGCCTAGCAAAATTCAAACTCCGCGCCGATCGGTCTGGGGCTCTTCGACGAGTTTATCAGTTCGATACCCTCTACCAGGGGTGTGAAGTCACTTCGTTCTTACACTCTCGTCCTCGTTTCTCACCACAGCAGCCGGAAGTGTAAATCGTGTAATATCGCAACGCCAAACCCACCGTCATCCCCATCTGCCCCGCTCCCCCCTTTCCTGTTATCACGACCACTTGTCTGTCCCGCCTGTCCGTGTCAGTCCGGGTCACACCGGTTAGACTGTAGGTAGTTGGAGGCTAAGACTTATAAGAGAATAACAGGCCGGTCGTGGGCTAGACCAAATACAAGAACAGCAGTCCGCGAAAAGTGGCCAAAGCGTGTAAGGCAAACAGAAAATGGAGTGGTTGTGTTGAATCGATTATCCTGTACGTATACCGAACCTTCGCCTTCCCGGAGGGTCCACTGATGGTGAAAGGGGAACTCAGAGTAATGGAGACAGTGTTGCTCGATAACCAATACGCGTGGATGTCCTCGAGTGGGGGGATGACTGGAGAAAGTGACGCGAACGAGCCGAAGGGGGAGAGCGGGCATCGCAGGCCGTATGCAAATCATGGCCAAAGAGGTCTGAGAAGTGTTAGTGAGTGAGCGATAATGGGAGGGCTACGAGGAAGAAAATATCTCGATGAGCCTCCAAATGGCTTTTGCGATGTCCTTGGCAAGATTTGAACGGGTGATAGGACAAGCGGGTTTCGTAGAGTCCTCGTTGAGTTCTGGGGATCACGTTCGATCAGAGTTCTGTTGGGGCTTCCGGACTCCGGCCATCGCGCCTGAACCGTGGTGGGGGGGGGATCAAACTACCGTCCCTACTCGCACCCCCGCCAGTGACCCGTGAGGCGCGGAGTGAAAAAAAGGATAGGTAACGGATCCGTGCCTGTGACAGGCTGAACGAAACGGTGAATCCGACGATGAGGGGAACAGAGCCAGCGCTATGAAAGGTCAGAATGCATTAAACCCGGATATCCCATACCAGACTCACCATCAATATCCTCCACGCCAGCAGGCCCAGAAGATCCAGTCGACATTCCCCGTCATCCCTTGTCTATTCTCTCCCCACCCTTGCAAACGCATTCGGATAACCCCTGTTCGCGTTATACCAGGATCCCCTCGTCGGCTGAAACAATACAATGGTGCAGAAGGTGTGAAGCGGTGGAGGAAACGGGATGGGCGAAGGTTCCGATGATGCGCCTTATGCGGTCCAACAGGTGGGGAAAATTCGAAAGCAAGACATGGTTCGGGAACCCGAAAACAATGGTAGATTGGTTGTGCAATTCTGAGGGGTGGGATTGGAGCAGAAAGACCGTTGGTGGCGGGAGAAAGACGCGATCCGCGGTCGATCACGCTCACGCGTCGCACACGAGACACGGTGGGGCGCACCGCTACGACGTGTGTCAATGACACCAAGCACTCGAAACATCGTAGTGGATAAAACCTGGAGGGGAAAAATCGTGTAATTTTTTATCGAATCGAATTTCGGCAATCTCAAACTCTGTCTGCGCATAGGGTTCGCCTTCCTGGTGAGTATACTGACGAGATCCAGTGGGCCAAGGGAATCGATTATTACTTTGCGTTTCACTTGCAAGTTCGAATATCCCATATCCCTTCACCGACTTGCTGTCTTGTCGGTTCATTTGTAAGAGACTATCCACGTCAGCCGGCCACAACTTCTCGATCGCAGGAAAAGAGACGAGACCCAAGATGGCCCGACCAATATTCACAGGCGAGATAAGGGTAGCCCACGTAGCGATGATGATCACCAAAGAGGATTAGGGCGGATGGTCCACGCTGATCGCGGGAGCCCTAACTATCAGATCTCTCGATTCTGAACGTCTAAATAATGGATTTGGAACAGTCCACTTAGCTGGTGTTTGAGTGAAAGAATCGAGTGACCAAACGGCATGGTTCGGAGACCGGGACTCACTGGTCAGGATGTGCTCGAGTCATCACCAAAACTCCCCCCTTCCTCGTCACTGCTATCGCCACTTCCATAGTCCAAATCGCAACCAGAACCAACACCAAAGTTCACGCTACCGATCTCGGAGCTGGTTTCAACCTGGGGGACATGTTTCGAGAGCTCCGCCACTCCCTCCCTAGGCACAGGTTTCCCCCAATTGATGACGCAAACAGATTTGGGCGGTGAGCCTCTGGACGCCCTCGCCGCTGCCACCTCCACCATGGTCTCGATGTCAAACTGCTCTTTGGTACGGAAAGTGAGTTGCTCCAATTTGGGGCACCCCACCGGGTTTGTCGAGTTCGGGGCTGGGGCAAGTGCAAGGATGAAAGAGCGTAGGTTTTCGCATAGAGAAATGGTGAGAGTCCGTAGGTTTTCCATGGACAGGATCTCTTGGCGAAGGTCTTCGGAGAGTGGCTCAGTTCTGACGATTTCTAACCATTTGGTTTTCGAAGTGTCGAGCCCAGCCAAGGACTGGGCTACCAAACTGGTAGCATCAGCTCCGGGGGACATGGAATTGGTCAGAACCCGCCCATTCGGCCCAGCGAATTGCATGGATACATCGCTGTTTCGAAAGTGTAAGCGGATTTTGGTGAAGTTGGAGAAGTTCCTGAGGTTATCGAGGGACCTGGGGAGGTAGTCCTCAATTCTGGGGCCGTGCGAGTCTAGATCTATTGACACCTTCGCACCGACCGGAATCAAAAGGTGTTCGAGTAAGAGGGAGGGTGATTGAGACCCGTAGATCTCAAACTTCCTCAGATGCGCCAGTGATACTAATCGTCCATTTTGGGCACCATCAGCCAGGGCTGAGAAGGCGAAGTCAATGTAGAGGAGGGAGGGAGCACTTTCAAAGAAGTCGAGGAGTTCTCGGATGGTGAGTCTGGGATTCCCCACATAGCCCAGTGTGAATGACGTGAGGTTGACCATGTTCCTCCAGGGTAGTTTTGTGTGAAGGGAATACAGACACAGCACTCTCAATGAAGAGAGGTCTCCGCCGAAGAGCGTAGTAGCGAGCGCCGGGTTGGAAAATGGGTCATCGGAGCTGCCGAATACGAATAAACTTTCGAGAAGGGGCGCGGGATGAAAGAAGTAATCGATGATGTTCTGGAGGTGTTCCTGCTCTGTGCTGACGTACAGGTATTTGAGCCGGCTGAGAGCATGGGGAGGGATCTGGAGGAATGGGTCGTTTGGAAGCAGGCCACCCCCCCTCTCCAGCCACAAGTTGATCGGGGAGGATTTCGAGCGCTCGAGGTAGACGCGAGTTTTTTCGGTGCCCGCGCAATAGAAATCAGTCCACAGCGAGGAACGCGACGTGAACGCCTCCCTCCAAGCCCTGCACACATGGGTCAGCGCGATCACGGCTTCCTCTTTGCCTGGGTCGCCCCAGAAGTCTGGAATGAGGCTGAGGATCTCGGTGGGGACCTGGCCGATCGGGGCAAGCTTGTTCCTCCAGGATCGAATCAAGCTTATGTAGGACCTCGAAAGCATCCCGCTCGAGAAGATCGACCTAAAATACAATGGACATAAGCATCCGTCAATACGTCTAGTTCGTTCGTCAATTTTTGACCTCATCCTGGCTCAGGGCAGCCGTGGTGCTGTAAATTCGCGTCTCAGACATCGAAAACGATTCGTTCCGGAGTCCGCAGCGCACCTCCCGCTCGAACCAACGCCTTGTAGTTCTTTCTTGGCTGCACATAGGAGGTGGGATATCGCAGAGCCTCCACCAAGACTGGACCCGTTTGTGGTGGAAGCGGACATGGTGGGACTGAGATAAATTTTGCAATGCCAACATCCGAAATCCAAACTCCGCCGTTGCGGTACAGTGGCGGCGGTTTGTAACTCTTTGACGCGTTTGATTCGGCGCCATTTTGGTGTTGGGTGAAGTTTGGGTGAAGCCGCTCCGTTCTTACAATGCTCGTTCCTTAGGGTTGCGGCGGCCAGAAATGTAAATTGTGTAACGCGACCGTGGTGTGGCAATGCGAAGCCCGCCGTCAGCCCCTAACTAAACTATGTACCTACGGTGGCAGCCTGCGCAACCCGGACTGACAGGTGGGGAAGACGAGTGGCGATACACTCCAATGAGCCACTCGATGTATGTTGTTGTCCGACTGGCCACGTTCAATCAGAGTTCCACTGGAGTTTCCAGACTCCGTACCATTCGAGTACCTCAAAAGCGTCCCGCCCGGGGACATCGACCACAAACGTGCCACGAGTCGGCCACCATCCACACAATCATTCCGTTAGTTTAACCTTGGCGCTCTGGAGGGCAGTATTTTGATGCTGGGAACACGATTTCAATAATCCGGTGTAAGGTATCTCTTCGCTTCGGACATACTTCGCGTCAAAGACCACATCTTGCAGGATCCCATCCACAGCGCGCAGTTATTGAATAGGGGAGAGATCCGACTGGTAGAGAATGCACGCGAATGTCGCGTGGCGGGGTCAGCTACAAGAACGATGTGAAAACGCTCACAAGGGACTCCGCTCCACATACTGAGGCCATCTTATTTCCAACTGAAATTGCCTATGGCGTCCACGACAAAGATTGGGGAAGAAGGGCCCAAGTTGCCATTTCCCCAGTGAATCTCGGTCCCATCACGTGCGAAAACGTTGCGGGTATGCTGACTGGGTTTTATCGGAATCTCTTCCCAGGGCCGGACTACCCAGACACGTCGTTGGTACCGGTAGGTTCACGCGGATAGGGGGTTGGGGGGTGGAAAGAGAGTCAACGCCAGATTGTCGAACTTCCCGGAACTCTGACGGTTGTATCCCCGGAATCGGCTTTCGAAACAGACCTGATTGAGCTATTCCAGACGCTAGGTTGATCAGAACCTCAGGCTCCGTGCAGAATCGTAGATTTGTGCACATTGAGAGTGGAAAGTATTGTGGCGTAGGAAACAAATTAGTATCGCAAAGAACGAGGTGGATACCCAACACTCGGAGGGCCTGTGGCTCTACGTAACGGCCGGGGACCGTAAATCGGGTATCAGGATCCGACGCTCAGGTCAGCGAGCACACTTGCCAGAGAACCATCACCAAAATCTCACGCCATTTTGCCGTCTACCATTACTGCCCTCCCTACGATTGCTGACTGCCTCGGGACCGTATTCCACGTGCGAGACGTAATTCTTGAGCTCCGACGCATCCTCCGGATCAACTTTGTCCACCTTATCAACGATCCTAATAGTCTTGAGCTTTGCCCCTCTCGATGCCCTTGCTGCCGCCATTTCTATCATATTGCCGACGTCGAACGACTCCATGATGGTATATGGATTGAAAATAAGTTCCTCCAATTTGGGCAGGACCACAACGTTATACGGGCTCTTGTTTGGATTCAGGATGTGCTCGGGGGCGTGTGGGGTTTGGCGATCAGAAAGGATGAGGGTGCGTAGGTTCCCCATGGGGAGGAGTGCTCGGTGAGTAGGATCGGTAGGCAGAGGACCGTCGTAGACGATCTCCAGCTCTTCGGTCTTCGAGTGATTGAGTCGGGCCAGGAGTTCGAATGCTGACCAGTCCTTGTCGGCCTCTGGAACCGTCATGCGGAATTTCCCGGTTGGACCACTGAATTGTATGTTCGGGTACGGACCGCTAGCATGTAAGCTAATCTTGGTGAGGTTGGTGAGGTTCCCGAGGTTGTCGATGGACCTGGGGAGGTGGTCCTCGACTATGCGGTCGAACGAGTGAGCCAATATTTTCATCTCTGCGCCCACTGGGATAAGCAGGTGGTCGAGTAAGAGGGAAGAAGGCTCCCCCCAGAAGATATCCATCCTCTTTAGGCATGTTAACGACACCAGCCGCCCATTTCGAGCGCCAGAGGTTGGGGTCGCAGTATCGAGTTCGATTTCGCGGAGGCGGGGAACGCTTTCCAAGAAGTCGAGAAGTTGTCCGATAGAGATACTGTCCGGTGGCGTGTGACTCAGCGCGAACGACGTGAGGGCAGCCATATTCCTCCAGGGTAACTCCGTGCGGACGTAGGCCAGACGAAGGTCGTGCAGCGAATGGAACTCTCCGTTGAAGAGGGCAGTCGTGGGCTCGGGGTAACGCAGTGGTTCGAACCCAGATCCGCCGTCTATTTCTAATACGTTGAGGAGGGGCGCAGGGCGGGATAGATGAGGGGTGATGTCTTGCAGGGTACCCCATGTTACCGCGACCGAAAGGGAGTTGAGCCGACCGATGGTGTGGGGGATGATCTGAAAGAAGGGATCCGAAGGAGACAAACCATCGCCCCTGCCGAGCGACAAATTGATGGAGGAGGACCTTGAACGCTCGAGGTAGATGCGGGTTTTGCTCGCACTCCATTTGCAGACAAAATGTGTCCACAAAGAGGAACAGGATACGAAGATCTCCCTCCAAACTCGACATACGTGGGTCAATGCGATGATGTCTCGATCTCTCCGACGCAAATCCCAAGAGCCGGGAATGAGGGTGAGGACTTCGGGAGGGATCCGATTGATAGGAGCGAGCGAGTTCTTTAGGGACCGAATCAGGCGGAGGACCTCGAAAGCGTCCCGCTCGAGAACATCGATCTAAAACACGACACGGATCAGGTACTGTCCACACAGTACATTCATTCATTGGTCTTACCTCAGCCTTGTCGAGGGTAGTGCTAAAATGCGATTTCAGGCATCCGTGAGACATTTCATTACTCCGGACGTACATAGTGTCGAAAGCCACGCCTTGTAGGTTTTCCTTTGTAGCACGCAGTTGGTGAGATACGGAAGAGATTCGACTGGCGACGGAGGCAGACATCGTTCGAAAGAAATCAGGATCAGTGATCGACTCCTGTTTTGCGGCAGTGCGTCGGTGATTCAGCCGAAAGAACTTCGGGCGGATCGCATCTGGCCGGCACTCCCGCACTTCATGTCAGCGCCAGGAACGACCATCACCTTACCCCAGACTCTGGGCGAATTTTCACTCAGTCAGCTGGTATCCGCTCTCGAAGCTAAACTCGAGGCATGCGTTCAAAACGACCTGTGAGTTCGCCCATTCCAACCCCGCCAGGAAAACGGGATAATAACGGTCGCGATCGATAGCACGGATCCGAACCTCTCCCTCTCAGAAGTACGCCCCTGAACCCCTCATTGTTTCCTCACGATCCAACACTCAACTTACACGCCTTCTCAGATTATCAGCGCTGAAGGTGGCTTGGTTAAAGCTACCCGTATCCTCCGATCGATGCGAAACGCGCTCGCACCTATCAACAAACTCCCACCCGAGATCCTCGTCCACATCTGCACCTTCACACCCGACGCCATATCTGACTTTGCACACGTCTGTGCTCAAGTCTGTCGTCACTGGCAAAATACACTTCTCGCTTCCCCTTCGCTCTGGAACGAGATCCGTACGGCAGACCCACTCCACGTCAATGTCCACCTCGCGCGATCTGGGAAGGTCCCACTCATCGTGTACTTTCACAGAGGATCGCCAGTGGACCGGTTTTGTCAGAAGGTCATCCCACACATGGATCGGGTCCGGTTGCTCTATCTCTCCCTGTGTGTGGATGATTGCAACCAGATCTTGGATTTGCTTGAGAGCGGACCGGAGATGGTCTTACTATATGCTGCCCGGAGTGGACAAAAAATA
>Ga0307511_10001299_pt1 | contig 26477 bp, 22 predicted proteins | sample 13_EM_MG_FD_200266 | JGI IMG/M metagenome (GOLD analysis project Ga0307511, IMG submission 200266) | Populus trichocarpa ectomycorrhiza microbial communities from riparian zone in the Pacific Northwest, United States - 13_EM | ecosystem: Host-associated > Plants > Roots > Unclassified | place...
TTATTATTTTACTTTGCTTCCCATAAAATACCTACCTACCACAGCTATCTTTCTTCCAACATAAACTACATGGCTTGGCAATCTATATCGAAAGTTAATAATATTCTGCAAACATATGTGATTGATTCCGTTGTCAAGTATCAATACTTAAATGCTGTCATAATCTAAGTAATGTTATGATCACCATCTCAAACACATTACTTGCTGAACATTTTCCAGTTATGTAACACTGGTGATCTGCATAAAGTTTGAACTTATAATAGATTTAGCGAGTAAAGTACTTATCAAACTCCTGAAATTTCATCAAGTTACTGGGAGGCAAAGATTTTTTTTTTTTTTTTTTTTTTTAAAGGCTGAAACTAAACTCATGGGAAGGAAATGTGTATGGAAAGACTGAGTCGATCGAGGACAGGAAAAGAATCAGAAAGAAAGAAAAATCTACCAGCATGAGGCTCCCACTTATTCAATAGCAAGAGCTTCTGCAAGACAAGATGCTGATGTCGTCAGAGATGAGAAACTATTGGCCGAAGATCAAACGTTAACATGGAGGATACTAGTGGATGGTTCGGCTTCAATGGATCCATCATTACATCGTTCAATAATGGAGAATAATCAAGATATACAAAGGAGCTTTGAGAAGGAAGCACGTAAGCAAAAGAGTAATTAATTCGATGCGCGCGAGTGTGATAATACTAATCACATTTTATTAACATTTCTTTCTGTATTTTTAATCACATTCTGTGCGCATCACCTCTGAAAAAATTGAACACATTAACAAATCTTGGGAAGCTACAATCAGCATTTAATCACTGGCTTGCTATAGAATAACATTATATTTTATTGTCAATGACTTGGAAAAGTTACTAAAATATTACAAAAAGCTGCAATTCCATAAATCTGCTCTCATTATTTAATTTTTGTTCGTTTTAATTTGCTATTCAAGATCAATAATTGAGAGACTGGGGCTCCCCATCTTGGATGGCTGATACGAAACCTCATTATCCTACGCTTATTGGGATCGAAAACAAATAAATCAAATATAGGTGGATGGATCACATAGTGAAGGACTAGATTTTCATTTTCCTGTTTTATTGACGGGGCCAAATTAGGTTAATGTAAGTCTTATGCAGAAAAGACTGTAACTATGAAATCCCAGCTGCTGCGAGTATTTATATAGAAGGAAGATGCCATCATGCATGATCATCGATCATTGCATTTGACTTGGTACCAAAGTATGGCAGGGCTTAAAACCTGGCAGATAATTCAGCTGCTTATAATCAAATACTTTCTGTCTAAAACTTTGATTGCTAGTGCAAGTAATTGTTAATGTCTCCTCAAAAGCAACATGTGTAGGCCTCGAGCAATGAGGGTTAAAGAGGCACCCTTTACGAAATCACCTCAGATTTTCCATTTATTTGGAATCACGACTGATGACTCGAGGATTCCACCTCTGGACCATTAGCATAAACTAGCAATTAATTAGATTAACATAATTAATTATCTTGGATTCTACTTCATTAATTGGGTACGTAGACGCGGCGATCTGGCCCCCTGGAAACTTGAGGGGCACTTATTGACAGTGGCTAACATTAATGTGACCCCTTCATGAATATATATGATTTCTTCTGGAATCCTGTTTGGTGTAGATCTTTAGCCCCTGTGAACTTTCAGGAAATGCTGCCGTGTAACTGTTAGCTTTCATTTAACCGATCTGCTTAGTGACCTCACAAATATGGGGAACTGGGATCCATATTTAATTATGACAAAAAAAAAAAAAAGCAACCCTTTTCATGTTGTCATCAACTTTAAATGAACTGATAGTGCTTCAATTATTCCTCTGGAGTAGACACCCATGTTACTTTTATGTATTAAATTAGTATGGTTTGCTAAGAATACCTTCTTGAAAAAAGGAACCATAAGTAATGGGATTAACCTACCCAAGGTTAGGGTTAAGTTCAAAATGGCCTTGAAGTCATAAACTTAAATAAAATAAAAAAACATATTATAAGATATTACGAATCCTTTTCAGAGGCTTGTACTTGATGCTGCAGAATATAAGTTATAGTAAAAAATGGAAATGGGACTTTGCGTGATAAATTATATGTTAGAATAATGTCACACAAGGGCAGGGGAATCTTAACAAGCTAGCAAGGATATATACATATATATATATAGTACACCACCATAACATCCAACATACCTCACTAATTATTAATTAATTCTCAAACTTTGAGAACTTAAAGAATAAAAAATATTCGCAATCAGTTAATTACCCCTCTCTTCACTGTATTAAAGACCTACAAAACCAGACTATGTATGCATGGCAGTTTCCCTTTATTAATCTTATACAAGCCTGACCTCATAGGAAGCCTGCATATGTACAGGTAACTAAAGCTTTGATATTATCCAGTGATTGGCTCTTATGTGATGAGTTTTGTTTGATGTTCATATATGAATCTTGGAATCACGGTGTAAAACAAAAAAAACAAAACCTTCAAGACGGTAGTCATTGATTAAAAAATATTAAAAATAAATAAATTTAAATAGTATTTTGTTGTTGTCTGTGTTGTGTGGGAGGGAGGGAGAGGATTCTTCACGCGCAGTGGGCTGAGAATGAGGATAATTGGCATAGTTTTGTGGCCTTTACAAAATACAAATACTTGGAAAATCGGCTTCCATCAGGGAACTAACTATAGAGCTGTCTGGGCCACAACTGAGGATAATTTCCTCTTTCTTCTCTCTCTCTCTCTGTAGCTGTACTACTGACTCAAACCAGGATGCCCTTCTACTTTCCTTCTTTAGCCTTCTTGTCTTGTAAGGGAAAACCAACCCAACTCATCTATCACTGAACAGAATCTTTGTTGCTCCTTAGGTTATGTACTTGCTGCTGCTGCTGCTGCTACAGCTACCTCCTGTTCTTCTGTCTGATTTAGATTTTTTTTTTCTACACAGACACTTGTAATAGAAGTAAGTTACTTGTACTACTTCTCTTTCTCTTTCACTTTCGTTCACTACTGTTTCTTTCATGTGTTTGTCTGTCTATCTGTCTCCTTCTTCTTTTATCTGCAACTGTTTGCTTTAATTCAGTGTTTACTGTTGGCCTAGAAGCTATATTAGAAATGGGTTCTCTCTCTCTCTCTCTCTCTCTTGATAACTGACTGACATCATGGCTTACGTACTGGTTGCTTCGGGGTTTTTATTTTTTTTTTCTGAAGAATTAAAGTTGTTGCTTGTAATAGTATGTAGCTGAGGGCTTGATAAATAGTTGCTATAGAGTCAACCACAAGTTGTTCTTTAAGATAATAATCAAGGTGGTCAATTGATCATATTTTGTACTTGCTAATAGTATAATTAACTTGTTGTGTTGGTTGTGAATGATGGTGTAGTAGGTATTTCTTCCTCTGAAATGCATTTGTGAGTTGCAGCAGTTCACAAAAACAATTTTTTGTTGACTATGTTTCTGCAAGATGGGCATATTGGGTTTTCGGAAACAAGCGATCGCAATCCTTCCTGGAAGTTCCTCTTTTTGTTTTTCATCTTTACTGTTCTTTTGTGTTTCGGATCGTGATAAAAGTTTGCAAATTCAGATTTACTAGGAGTTGTTGGATACAAATTTTCAATGCAAGTACTCGACATGGATGATGGAAATGGTGTTTTTGCTCCTGATTCTTCATTTGGGAACTTCTCGGATGCTGCCATGGACTTGGATTTCGTGGATGAACTCTTGTATGATGGATGCTGTTTTGAGACTGTCGATGAGTTCGGTTTTTTGGAGGCTGGTACCTCAGCCTCTAATGATCTAAATGACCCTAAGCAATATCTTCCGTTTTTTGAGTCCAACAGCTGTAATTTGAATGTAAATCCTTGTCAAGAGAACTATCAAGTAGCAACAGAAAAGAACTGTGACGAGAACCCGCCTATAGGAAATCCCAAAATAGAGGAACTTGGTGTGATCGGATCCCAAAACCAGAATATTCACCCGTTTACCGCATCTTCAGTCCAATCTGGAGGTTTTCTAGTTGAGAAAAATGAATTGGGTAGAAGATTGTGGATTGCACCAACTAACAATGCGAGATCATCTACTGGGGTAAGAGAAAGATTGATGCATGCTATAGGACAGTTGAAACAATGCACCAAGGATAGGGATCTCCTTATTCAGATATGGGTGCCTATAAAGAAAGAAGGCAAGCATGTCCTCACCACTTTTGGCCAGCCATACTTGCTTAATCCTAAAAGCCAGAGTCTTGCAAGTTACAGAAATGTTTCAAAAAAATTTCAGTTCCCAGCAGAGGAGGATTCAAAAGAGTTGGTTGGTTTGCCCGGTCGAGTTTTCTTGAGGAAGTTGCCTGAGTGGACACCAGATGTTAGTTACTTCAGCTGGGTTGAGTATCCACGTAAAAATCATGCGAAGCAATTCAATATAAGAGGATCCTTTGCAGTTCCTGTTTTTGAACAGGGCAGCAGAACTTGTTTGGGTGTTATTGAGGTCGTGACAACCACTCAAGACGTCAGTTATCGTTCAGAGCTAGAAAGTGTCTGCAAAGCTCTTGAGGTCTGTTTCTTTTCCTTCTTCATCTTCTTGTTCTTACATGCATCACAACTATAATTGTTGATTTTGCTCAAAGAACAATGGAAATCAACATATGGACGAATGTTATAATCTGTAATGTCTAGCCAAAGTGCCCATTTGCATTTTAAATCTGACAGCCTTTCTTCATTGCAAGTTATCCTTAGGCTATCTCTACTCTTGAACATGCACTCATCTATCATACATGATGAGTATTTGTAACTGGCTGGTAAGCTATTAACATTTGGCTCTATCCTCTGTGGTTTTACTCAAGTCTCCCTTACTTTCTTGTTTGTTTTGATTGTTAGTACTCTGTTCCTTTAAAAAAAAAAACACTTTTTCATCGACTTCTGTTTTTTTTTATTGTTATTATTATTGTATTGAGAACCTTTCAAAAGCACCAATAGTCAGTGGTTTATTCATAATATAACTTATCCTTCCTTTGAACCACAACTTATCCTGCCTTGTATTTTTGTCTAATAAGTATAGTGACATGCAGGCTGTTGATCTTAGGAGTCCAAAAGACTTCCGCCCTTCAAGCCTGAAGGTGAGTGGATGATGTCTTACAAACACTAGAGATTCAAATGTCTAAAAATTTATGATTTACTAGTGAGACCACATGCATGCTTCTCTTTTCACAGGCTTGCAAAGAGTTTTGCCAAGCTGCAGTTCCTGAGATATCAAAGATTTTGGAGTCTGTTTGCAAGGCACATAGATTACCTTTAGCACTAACGTGGGCCCCATGTTTCCGGCAAGGTAAAGGTGGATGCCGGCATTTTGATGAGAACTATTCTAATTGTATTTGTACGGTGAACTCTGCTTGCTTTGTAGCCGAGACAGACAACTTTGGGTTCTATGTGGCATGTTCTGAGCAATACCTTTCATTTGGTCAGGGGATTGTTGGGAGAGCTTTCACAACAAGAAAACAGTGTTTTTCAACTGATGTAGCAGCGTTTAGCAAGACAGATTATCCTCTCTCTCACCATGCTAAGATGTTTGAGTTGCATGCTGCTATAGCGATTCCAGTACAAAGCACCTATGCTGGACCGGTTGATTTTGTCCTGGAGTTTTTCTTTCCAAAGGATTGCTGTAACACTGAAGAACAAAAACGAATGTGGGACATATTGCCTATCACCATAAAACAGGCTTGTTGGAGTTTGCATGTTGTCATGGACAAGGAGCTTGAGGAAACTGTCAACAAGAAAATGGTAGTTGCTTCAGATGAGAGACTTAATAAAGATGAAACTCAGAAATTTGCATCTTTGTTCAAAGAATCTTCTGAAGCAGAATCATCCTGGATTGCCCGTGTTGCGGAGGCTCAGCAGAAAGGTAAAGGTGTCTGTGTCTCATGGGACCATCGAAAGGAGGAAAATAAAGAAGAGTTCAAGGTGACATCTCACTGGGGTAAGACTCAGGATGAATTGTACCACAAGCAGGCATTTCCAGAGTTTGGGAAATTTCAACAAAATTCTGTACCCAAAGGTAGTATTGAATCTACTACAGATGCTGCTTCTGCTGAACACCACTCAGTAGGCAGCAGAAAATCGGGCGACAAGAGACGAACCAAGACAGAGAAGACAATAAGCTTGCAAGTTCTTCGACAGTACTTTGCAGGAAGCCTTAAAGATGCTGCGAAGAGTATTGGGGGTACAAGAACATTTACAACAACTAGAAATTGCATATTTTCTTGCACTTTTTTATTCAAGAAAATATTAGGCACTGAGCTAGCAAAAACCTATCTAATATAGAACTTAAGAGCCTTTCTTCATTGATGCAGTCTTAGATATAATGGAGACCTTCCTATCATAACGACCTGGAAGCTTGGCTAGACCAATGTTTGCATATAGTTCAACCATTCTGACTTTCTGAGTACTAGTATCCTGCTGTTCATATGTTGTTAAAAGTTTGACACCATTTTCTGGAATCGATTACTGCTTATTGCAAGAGCCAGCACTACTCGTTAAAAGATATATCTTTAGCCTCTTATTTATACATTTGGTGCTTATATGTTCATGATGTTGTAACTTGAGAACACAGGATGGTGAAAATGAGTTTATGCACACATACCAGACTGATACTTGGAGAAATGCATTGCATCTATAAAGTAATCCCAGAATGAGCCTTCATAACAAATATGCTATTCTTTCTCTCTCAAATTCCTTGATCATTCTTCGTATATAACTATTGAATTTGTCACTGAACTTCACTTTGTCTGCTTTGTTCTCATATTTTCTCACAACATTATACTGAAGTTTTCCTAGCAGGGCATGCCATCTTTTGCTTCTTGATATTTGCAGCTTGTGTCATTGTATGAGATTCCATTAGCCTTGTTTCATTGTTGAGCCTGCCATGCCTTAATTTGCATGATCCGACTTTGTTTTATTTTGTAAAAATAGCATGTTGATTCTTCTTATCTATCCATGAATAGGCTACAGCCAGCTTGGTGCCTGTTACTGACCTAGTTTATTCCTAATGCAGTGTGTCCCACCACTCTGAAAAGAATATGCAGGAAGCATGGCATCACTCGTTGGCCCTCTCGAAAGATTAAGAAGGTTGGCCACTCATTGAAGAAACTTCAACTTGTGATTGACTCAGTACAAGGTGCAGAGGGTGCCATACAAATTGGTTCCTTCTACACCACTTTCCCAGAATTGACCTCTCCAAATTTTTCTGCTAATGGTGGTTTTCCATCAAGCAAGGCAAATGATGATTCCAATAAATCAAACCATCGCCCTGAGAATGGCATATTTAGTGCTGCAGCTAGTGCTTCAAAATCCCCATCCTCGTCATCTAGTCAGAGCTCTGGATCAAGCATCTGTTGTTCCACTGGAGTAAAGCAGCACACGACCACCAATAATGGCTCAGTTAGTGGGTATCCATTATTGGTAGAGGACCCGGGTGGTGTGCTTAAGAGAACACACAGTGATGCCGCATTGCATGCCTTGAATCGTGACAAATCAGAGCCTCTTATAAGATCTCAAAGCTTCAAAACATTTGGCGACCTTCCAAATCCAGAGACTCTGCCACCCCTCCCAAAAAGTAGCAGCCAGATTATACGTGATAGGAGTGGCTTTAGAGTGAAGGCCACTTTTGGAGCAGACAAAATCCGGTTCACCTTGCAACCGAACTGGGGTTTCAGGGACTTGCAACAAGAGATTGCAAGGCGTTTCAATATAGACGACATTTGTAGAATTGATCTCAAGTATTTGGATGACGATCAAGAGTGGGTTCTCTTGACATGTGATGCTGACCTTGAGGAGTGTAAAGATGTCTACAAATTGTCTGAGAGCCACACAATCAAAATGTCCCTTAATCAACCTTCTCAACCACATCTGGGAAGTTCGTTGGGTTCTGTAGGGCCAAATCTGGTAAGCTTATTGGGAGGTGGAGGGCCATTCTAATGCCATAGTCAGTTACTAAGAGGTCATAGCATCTGGGATTAAGAGTGTAAATTTTCTTCATTGGTGACTTTTGCTTTGAATATGCATCCAGTAGCTTATGAAATGGCCTAGGATTCTGTAAGGGATCTTTTCCAGTTTCATGTCGGCATAGCAGCCATTGAATCTTAATTTGCAGTTCGGTGGCAATTTAGAAGAAATAAATAATTGGTTCAAGCCAGCATGTTGACTGCACATAAATCATGTAAATTTACATCAGTAGGATTGGATTTGAAATGATTTTTTTGTCCCAAAAGGTTAAAAACTAGGCTTTGCCATTATATCTATGCATGCCTGCTTATTGAATGCTCCCTGGAAATATGGGATTGGACTATAAATCCTTTCATCTTGTCCTGTCAAAGCCAGTATGTATGGCTTCAATGTCATGCCTCTGTCGATCATGAGCCCTGGGGATACCCAATCTTGTAAACCTTCTTGGCCCCAGTCTAGTACAACGATATATCTGAATGGGGGGTAACCTTCTTGACCCATTTCCATCATTCTCCTGCAACTTCATCAGCCTCATGCTTGCTTGCCCTTTTCCCTAAGCCATCAATCATAGGCATGAATAATGCAGGTTCAAACCCGAATCACAAAGCAAACCAATGAAAACAGTGAAAGTATCAAAGTCTCCGGAGCCACCATATCTTTATACAACCAAGAAACACAATCTACACGGCACATGATTTAAGGAGAACATTATAAAAGTAGATCGAAGGCGGGTTTCAGGGAATAAAAAACGCAATGATTTAAATTGCGAAATGTTCTGATTGGAAAGACCCGATTTCGCTAGAACGGGTATGAATGTTACAAGAGAAGAATGCAAGGTTTCTTGGGGCTGTGAGGCGATGAGAAGCTAGGGTAAATCATCGAGTTCATTAAGCATTTCGGCGCGAATGAGGAAACGGGTAGTGATGGTAATTGATCGAGGACTGGTAAGGAGAGAGAGCGCTTGAAAAGGTGGCCATGACAGCCTTGGGATCCTTGGTTAAAAGTGAAAGCTGATTCTTGGAACACCAAATGAAAGAAAAAATCAGACTCGATTGTGTTGGAATCGGAAATGTTCTAGTTGTGCTCTAGGAATCATGTTTCTACAACGAAAATAACAAATCCTCGGACTCATCTCATTGATCAGGTGTCACACGATTTTTAAGTTTGGTACTAAGCCAATGAGTTGTGCCTTCACCAGTTTTACTTGACTCTTATCACTTGCATCCATTATGCCATGGCAGCCTGTTTTTGTGCTGCTGAGAATCTAAGACATGTTAGGCCATAGCGGTTGCAGACAATCGAAGACATCCAACGCTTAAGGTGACAAACTTATTTATAGCTATCATCAACTCATTGAGGAACCTAAAGCTATCACAAAGCATAATCTACTCGGCATACCGTTCCTTTAAAATTTGCTGAATTCTTGCCCTGATCCTGTATGATGATTTTGTTACGGGCGTGTCTTGCCCATTCCCCCTCTGGGCAGTGGCACTCACTACCTTTCTCTGAGTGACTAATCAATTGGGGAACAGAGGCTTTCGCTTTCCTTTAATTTCAGATCTCTCTATCATGTCCGACTAATTTATTCTTGCTTGAAGACCAGGCATCCGATCGTATAACAAGGTCCACATCCTTGCACAAGGTGATAGGTCTCAATGATCAATGCATTGCATTAGAACGAACGGTTTGCTGTTTGGAGACGATACGTTAAACATAAAGTGATGAGCATTGTTTTTAAGAAAAGTTGAATGATCTTGACAGGGGTAAATAAATTGAACTGGCTGTACTAAGTGTCCTAGCCTTGAGCTGTTTTCCCCGGATGGTTGTTGTATTACACTCTTCCCAAATACTAGGAGTGTAGTGCCAAACAGTTCAGTACTCTTTCCATAATTATGTATTGCAATGTTCTTAATTACAATATGCATGTTGATCAGCCCAGGATGATGAAGTAGAAGCTCATCTTGTTTCCATGATGACATGTCTTGGTGGCGGACCGAACACGCTCAGCACCACCTGCAAATCATAAACATAGACCATTGTCATTATTCCACCAAGAGTAACGAATAGGTAATAGCTTTATGTGATCATCATTCTTCCTTTGTCATCATGCTTTCTTTTTGCGTTGGGCAGTCACCTTCCACTGCTCAACTATCACATTTACATAATGGCACAAAACAGGGCATTACCGGACAAGCATAAATATTCCCTTCAGCCGGGGATTTAGAAGGGCGGGAGCGCATGTCTAGAGATACAAGAGTCAGACAAAGGTTCTGGTAGTGGGATAAAATTAACTTACTGGGAGGAACACCAGTCCATGCAAGAAACCTATAATAACCAATGCCAGGTACATTTGGAAGTAATAAACCTGCAAAACCCAGAAAGCTATTTTATATCCTTGGAATGGACAAAAACTATTGAAAGCACAAAGGGATAAAGCAGAGACCACAAAAACTTCAGATCTCGCAAAGAAAAGGACAATCACTCCAACAAGCTTTGTGAGTGTAATTCCACTGTCAAGAGTCATGGAGATAAAAGATCATCAATTACTGGCTTTTGGTTAGCATAAAGCACAATCATGGACCTCAAGAAGATAAATGGTATTAAGTGAATGCTTCATTTATATTTTTACAGTTATATTTGGAATCCATAGTATTATGCGCTTATTGGGAGGAAATTTCAGCTGAAAATATGACCGCCTTCATTTAAAAACTGATATATAGTGCAGATATGAAGTTTAAATGAGGTACCACAAATGATACAATGACAAGGCAAAAAAAGCAGATGATAACCTGAAGACGGAAGCTCCCATTGTGCTCAGAGCCTCTTTTGCCCTCTGGCCCCTATCACCATGGCTCACCTGTCAAGAACACAAGGTTGTAGAATATTAGCAAATTAGTAAACACACATCAATTCTGTAGGTGCAAGTATTAGGCAATGGCAGTTCCAAGAGGTTCCAAAAGGTTTTGATGTCAAATACGAGGGTAATCACTGTACTTGTCTGTCATTTTTTATATATAAAAAAAAATGCAATTTTGGAAGCCCATGAGTAATGATACCCCATCCCCTTCAACAGCTACTGCCTTGTCCAAGAAAAAATCCAAAAACCAAAGAGTCGCCACAACAACTATAGATACTAACCAAGAATGCATGTGCTATATGCACACAAAACTCAACGGCAATTCCAATTGACATTATAAGGTTGACAACAGAAACTGCATTTAGTTGAATATCCAGAATTGCCATTACACCCTGCAGGATTTAAAAACCAAATAAGTGTATTTATTAGCAGACAATTGACATTAAAGGGTAAAGGTACATGAAATGACTAGTAGATAGAGATGTGTGCCATGGTAAAACTTTTATCATCAGACACAAGCGAAGGATTTTCTTTGACCATTATACCATTAAATCCACAACAATCATCACCAAAACAAGTAGAATGATTGCTGAACACCAAAAACTGCATCAAAAGGCAATCAAAGGGATTAAAGGTGCATAAAACAGTGTCTTCAACAGTAGACAGCTTCTATATTTAATAGCAACAGTTAAAACTAAACAAGGACCAGAGAAAGTTTTTAAACCTGGAAGTAATGACCAGACATACAATAAATATAGCACCTGCATAGTATAAAAAAAATATTCAGATGCTTAAAAGGCTCATATGCACAGAGTACAAAATAAATGTAGAACAGTTATCTCACCATGCTGAAAAAAGGACATGGTAAAAAGGCCAAATGTCTAAACATTTTGGTGATTCTGCAGTTTCCAAATTTTATAGCTTGAAAAAACATATAATGATTTTGCAAAGTGGTCTAATGAGAAGGGTTATGTTGTATTTCAATGCACTAAAAAAGATTCAATTAAATAGATAAAGTAAAAGTTCCATCAAAATTTATGACCAGCTTTAATGCGGTCCACACAGGCATTGTGTCATCTGTGAAACAAGTGTGCCAACAAGGACTACTTCATAAATAATGGACCACCAAGACACCAAAAAGACTTGATTATATTCATCACAACCATGTATTGTAATACTGACCAAGTGCTATAGCAATGTTGATCAAAGCTATCCTCCAAATGTCCAGGTACTGCTCAAAGAAAATGTAGAACACAGAATATGGAAAGATTTCAATCTGCATCAAAGAAGTAAAGAGAGTAAAATATATGAATATATATCAGAGAAATATATTGCAGCAGACAATACAAAGATTTAGTGAGATAACATGCAGGAGGTAGGAAAAAAGACTTAAATCATGGCCCATCATTGACTCTGTCCTCAGAGGGATAGGTCTCCCATCCCTCTCTCTTTTAAGTAATTACACAAAAAGCATTTATGTACCACATTTTTAGTCACAAAATTGTGTTTCCAGGCCCCTCTCCTCTTACTCAGGTTGCCCATGACACAGACATGAAGCTAAAAATAGAATTAGGTAATGGGGTATGATAATTAATCTTTATAAATAGGTCTTGAATAATGTAACGTGGTCAGAATATATGATTTATAAGAACTAATTGCCTGGCTACAAACATGTTTGTGTCATGTCCACCGGGCAGAGCACTATTAGTTGCTGAATATCAAAAGCTAGCCAACATTTAGGAAAACATCAGGGGAGAGTAAGGAACTAGAAATTAATACATTTTACTAATTGTGCTATCATGCTTCAGTGTCTAGGCGGGAAAAGAAAACAGTTTATCCAAATCTATTACTTGAAAACAAACATTCTAGAAGCACTTTACAACATCAAGAAAGCTAAAGAAAAGGTAACAAACATTTTTTAATCCAAACCTTCAAGGAATCAGAAATTCTTGAACTGAATTCCCTTGCAGCTCGTAGAGCATTGACATAGTCCCCCTAAGGAAATGAGAATCAGATAAAGCAAAGATGGGTGTATGCATCAAAATATGAACTAAGAAAAATAATAAACTATGTTCTAAACTTCTAGTATTAATTCATTAAAGGAACTTCCATACTTGTTTGTTAACCGGCGTGTGATATGTACGGAACTCTGAAGCTCTTATAACACCATTCTCGTAACCTGATACAGTTTAAAAGCAATTGAATCAAAATGAAGCCATTCAGAAAAGGAGAAAATGCCAATCTAACTAACCATTTAGATCCACACTGCTGGTATAAGCCCCATGACCACCCTTTGCACAATCAGAAGATGGCAGAGCATCAAGGAACCATGGAAGTTTCTCTCTAAATTGCACTGTAGATGGCCGATCATTAACCAAATCCGAATGCCGAAAGCACTGGAATCAATCTAAAATGTTAGACGTTTTCTTCCTGACAATAAATTAATTCTGCTTTACATATGCTGTGTGCACACAAATAATAGATGACACGAAACAATCCATTTACCATATGTCATAGGCCACTTGAATAACATGGTATCACATGAAAGTGACAAGGGTTTTTAGAACATATTCATAAAGTGAAAAGGGTACTTAGCCCCACACACACACACACACAGAGAGAATGGACATCACCGTTGTGCAGTCTTTGCAAACTCCACCAAAGCCACAAGAAAATTCATCAGGTGAGCAGCAAGGAGGCTGAAAAGAAAGACTTTAGCTTCAGTTTACTACTAATATGACAAAGTTCTGTAAACAACACCTAGCAAACTCAATAACAAACATGAATTCAGAGTTGCACCAGTTGTTATTACACTGGAGAAAATCCATCCAATTTCATGCAATATAACTACATTCACAGAATGGACTCAAAGAAAGATTAAAAAAAAATGTCCCATCCAAAGTGGATACTCTTACACCTCAAAAACTCTAATAGCACAAAATCACGATAATTCAACAAGGTAAATATAAGATGCTGACATCACTCTTCAGACTTGAGAGTGTATATGTCTGCGTGTGCAGGCAGGTCTGTGTGTGAGAGGGAGAGAGCGAGAAGAAGAATTTTTTTAACACAAAATCACAAAAATTCAACCAGTAGCAATAAGATGCTGGAGTAGTTCACCCCTCATGCTTGGGAGTGTTCACGAGTGTCACATGGCATGGGTATGACATAAGAGGTGAGAAAGAGAAATTTTATAATCTATTAGACCAAATCCAAAATGTCAATGCAAAGACACAGTTTATCAAACAAAAAGAGAAAAAAAGGTAGAACTTCCACAAAACAAAATAGCAACGTATAATATGAGCACCAACCTGATCATCTGGTGGGCAATAAGTACCATTCATGAACTTACGACAACAACCAAAGGCCTCTGGTGATAACCAAACAAGAAAGTCATCAAGCCATGAAGCAGCAGGCTTGGCTATGTAGCTTGATTCTGGAACTAAAGATGCCCTCGATACCTTCAGCATATATAGGTGGGAAATATCTTAATACTAATACAGCCTGTATCGAGGTGAAAATCCTTTTCATACTAATATGACATGTTTATTAACGTGAAAAAAAGAAGTGATACTTTAACCCCAAAAATGGAATGAAAAATACTTGACCACCCATTACCTCATTCAAAAGGGAGTTTGAATCACACTGGCTGATGGAGCATAACTGGTTTGTATGCCTTGATTCCAAGCTGAGTGAGAGAGCCATTGGGCATCAAACAAACTATTAGAAGATACCTAGTGTGAATAATCTTGCTTAACAATACAGTAGGAATAGAGGGATGTTATTAATTGCCATTATTCAAGCCAAAAATGAACACCGCACTTGTGATATATGATGTACAGTAGAACTATGAACTTCAAAGATGATAGATTAAAGAAAATGTAGTGAGATAGCAGTAAAACTGATACCTATAGTTGTAATCTTTAACAACAAAATACAAGGGTGGTCCAATTCTCAGATATTCGGAAATATTATTGAAATAACCCTGAGACAAATACAACTCTGTTTGTAAGACAGCAACACAAAACGCAAAATACTAAATGGGAGCAAATTTACAAGATAAACAAATTGAGGTATGGAGACTTAAACCTGAAGGTAGGAATCACGGGGAAGAACCACTTGTTGCTCCAAACCAGACTCAATCCTAGGACATAGTGCCTAAGAGAGAGAAAAATGAAGAAATATTAGAATAATAACTTGACTTCATAGCATGAATATGGAAAGAGGAGGAACAATTTCAAGAGGAAATTAATTATGTGAAAAAAAAAATACTTACCACACTTGCCAACGCAAATGCAACAAAGATAGCAATGACTACTATTTTTACTGCCCAAAGTCCAAGAATGGGTGCATGAACTTCCTACAATATCATAATAATACAAAAGGTCATTTTAGGGATTAAGGCAAGATATTTACACAAACACTGATGTCTGTCCACAAAACAATACTTGCATTCTCGACATTATCCAAAATGAAAATAGATAAATTTCAAATAGCAAGTACAATATCCAAAAGTTACCTTCATATATCTGGCCAAAAGTCCAGGTCTTCTTTGATTAATGCCTATATACCAACATACCACGTCAGAGCCAATATGCAAAACACTGAAAAGATTGTAATTCTAAAAATATAGTGTATATTTCAACACTGAACTTGGCAAGTACAGAACCCAAACTAGAATGAATGCTCCACTAAATACCTTCATTAGATCCTCCAGGTGATGAAGGAACTTTGATGCACGGGAAACAGTCAATCCTGTTATCCTCAGCTCTCCGACAGTCAAATGCAATCAGTGCAACAAAAGCTGTGACTTGAAGAAGAAAGTCCAATAGAACAGCCAAAGCTACAGATAAGCAGGCAGAAAATGTCAAAATCAGAGGGAACAAATGAAATTCCATGGTGAATCAACCACAGGTGAAAACATTCGGACCTGCAAACATGGAGAAAACACGGCATGCTGGCATAGGAATAAAACTTCCAACAGCAAATGCCAGAATCTCAGACAAACTAGCAAGTGTAATTGATGGGCCAACTTCATGCAGTGCATTACTTATTCTCTCCTCTATAGCTAACTCAATTGATTGGCGCTTCACAGCATGCACCAATATACACATGTTATCCACTCCAACCTGACACAGATCAAAATCAGATGCAACTCCACTGGAAAAAATACAGTACTAACACAACATTGGCTGCTAGAACTGAACTTACCGCCAAAACCAGGAAAGGAATGACTTCCATTATTATTAATGTAGATTTGACTCCAACTGCACTGAAAAATCCAACAGATCCAAGGACAGAAAGCATAACAAGAACAACTCCTGAAAGACCAAGCAATACCTGGAACCATTTCATCAAGTAGTGAGTTTCTAGAGAAATCATAACCGCATTTCTCATACAAGGACTACTTAGCCATGCATTTAACATATAAAGCATGACAATTTAAAGCAATTGTAAAATCATACCTTGGATGAGAGAAAGAAGGTAGACAAGCGTGATGCATCCCCCAATGTCACAGAAACATAAGCAAACATTACAACATAGCTCACCTGAAAGTAAGTTGGACAAGAGGAGGGGCAAAGGGACGTTATAAGTTTCAAACTTAAGATCAATAACAAAGGCAATGCTCAAATGACAACTTATTTACTAGATCAGTGGCTTTTTCAAATGAAAGCATAAATTCTCCAATGACTTACTGCTATAGTTATAATATCTGCAGTACTTTCTCTTTTCAATTCTTCCTCAATTGAGCTTTCGCTTGAGTACGAAAGTGTAAGATTGCTAGACTGCACCATGGGCAGCAGCTCTTCCTGCCAATAGGATTGGTTGAAGTTATAATACAGATAAATCATACAAAATTCATACTGCTACTAATGAAAGCAAAACAGAACCTCCACGAACTGCACATAAATTTCTAGGCTCTAGCCCTGCTTACCCAGTTCTCATTCTACTGCCTCAATCCAGCAAGACTACAATATTTAGGCCAATTATCACGTGTGTACATGGAATGTATATTCTTAATAACATACTTTTAAATCCAAGAGGAAAATTATACTTCCATGACAGCATTTGCAATGCTCCAAGATTATATGACATGGGAGTTCAATAACATGATATTGCATAGAAACTTCTTAATCACAATAGAAATGAGAATAAATTTCCTGAATAACATCAATGTGAATCTCACACAGAAGGAATGCAAAATCTGTAAATGAGCAAAAAGAAAGAAAATGCAGTGCTCAAACCACCACTAACCTTCACTAACCGAATGAAAGCTTTTTCCCATGCCACAGCCTTTCCATTGCCTGCTTCATCAATTGCATTATTAACTGGGTAGGTAACGACAAATGCAGATGCCTGAATTGAAAAATGACATCAAAGTGTTAGCACGGAGTCATATTCTTGTGCTAAGATTGAACACCTTACCTCAGAATAGTTGTTCCCAGAAAATCCTCCTAAGGCAGTGCTAGGGTCAAGAGGGGCTTTAAATGCACTCATACAAGTGTCTGCAGTAGTATAATGCTGGAAGTGGAAAAATGCAGGCCATGAAAGTCAATATGCATCCAATGGTTAGAAAAATCACAAAATCTGCAATACAGAAAAACTAGGTCCTAAATTGACCATTTCAACAAATGACCTTGCTTCTCAAAGATGTGCCAACCATGAAAAAGTTTTTTGACATGAGTTTTGACTATGAAGAAGCTAAGTGGAGACACAACAGATGATGAATTGACTCTGAGACAATTACATTCAGCCAAAAATATTTCATCCAAAATGATAGTGGATTGCGACATTAGAAGTAACATCCACATCTTTTCTTTCAGCATATGTAATAACTTATTGGTTAGTTTTTATCCGTGGGCATTAGGGAAAGTGCAGAATTATTCTATGCACATTTTTGAAAAATAAAAAATTGAGGATTACAAAGATGATTTATTCTTTGAATTTCATTCTTCACATCTCTCTTTTGTTTTCTTAGCAACAAACTTGTCTCTTCTTCCAATATCTCTAGGAAAAGATAAGCAGATACAAATATAATTCAAAGTATTTTAGTTAAAGAAGATAAATGCACCGATCAAATAACCACAGATCACTAAAAGTTTTTCCATAAATATCTAAATTTCAAGTGCAAGGGGGTCATTGAATTACCTGAAAGCAATACTCAGCATGTTCCACTCCTCCATAGTCATCATAATTTTCAGGGTCCATTTTAAAATACTATCAAGAAAGGAAAAAAAGAAATGATGTAAATACTTGAAAAGTAAATACTACCATGCTAATTAACTTGTTTAAATCTTGAGAAGACACAAAGCATGTATATTTCAACATCCACAATTGCCATCATAATTTTCAGGGTCCATTTTAAAATACTATCAAGAAAGGAAAAAAAGAAATGATGTAAATACTTGAAAAGTAAATACTACCATGCTAATTAACTTGTTTAAATCTTGAGAAGACACAAAGCATGTATATTTCAACATCCACAATTGCACTAAAAAAAGATAGGCAATAACCTAAGCCTGACAAAGACTTCCCCACCAACCCTGGTTTGTCACTTATACAAGATGAGGACAAAATGCATATGAGTTTCACCCTTCAACATGCAAACGATATACGGATGCAGGAAAATGTAATAAAACCTGTAGCAAGCTTTGAGTGGCACAATCATCGCCAAGAGGCTTCAAGCAAATGTCTGTCAGAGATACAACTGAGCCTGAATAATTTGCACGAATTCCATCAACCTGGTAAAGAGTCAAAGAAAGAGATGGTATCAAAGCTCTTATTAAGAGAGCACAAAAGGGCGTATACCCAACCTGTTCATTTAAAAGAAAGTAAAGGAATACTTTTTTAGATTAAAAACTTTCAACTTTTTCACATATTGGAAACTCAGAATACCTTCTTCTGTATTTCAAATAGTAACTGGATATTTTCATCTGTGACAATACTGTTTCTCTTGTCATTCTTCGAATCTGGCAAGGTTGCTAATATAAGCTGACACACACAAATATTGACACGTCAAGCGTTTTATATAAAAGTACATTAGAACATCCCATCCTATAGGAGGGGGAGGAGAATAATCAGAGAAAGAGGACATCTGTACATAGTAATTTCCATCAAACAAGAATGAAGAAACAGCAAACTTTGAAACAGGAAAGCTTTCAGAGTGTGAGTGGGGTTGAAAGGAAAAGAATAGACATACATTAATATCAACCTAAATCCAGTAGCTAAAGTTGTGACAGTTGTGATTCAATTATACTGAAATCTCTCTCATTGATAAGGTCACAAAAAAAAAATCCAGCCTCATTATCTTTACAGTGCAAACACAAAGAAATGGCATTCGATATTTCAATAGATTTAGCTTACTAAAAATATTTTGATCAAGATGTTTCAATTATTTTCAATCAATGCCCTTTTTCGTCCTTATTTAACTTCCCAAAAATCTTTTCATCCCAATTACATTTTGATTCAACCAAATTCTAGTTGCCAATTTGTTTTCCAATAAATCAAATAAGAGGAACAAAAAATCATTGGGATATTACAGGAGCATAGACTAACCTAACAAGATATTCTCTAATAAAAAAAGCATTAAACAAATGAACACATGGAAAAAGAAATGGTGTATGTGATGTCTGACCAAAAAAATATGCTTATACACAATAATTATAGTATGTCATCTGGCTGGCAACTATCATTCTGCAAGCCACATTTTAAAACTTCTGATCACATGGAAATTCCTTGACCTCTTAAATATTTTTAGGAATGTTCTTCTATTTTTGTTCCCGGATGTTGCTAAGAAATGTGAGTGAAAGGGAAAAACAACAAGCATCCTGGTTGTGATTGACTTTTTCTTTATTTTTTCCTCACATTGAAGAGAAGCATACATCATGGCAATTAAATCATGAGAAATTAAATCAAAGAGAGAAATATTAAAAGCAATAATGAAACCTGTTCAATTCTGTAGAAGGGGGCAAGGTGGCTGTCAAAAAAAATGTTTCTCTTCTGCTGCCTTACTCCCAGGACCTACCCACAACTACAAAATTATATTTGTCATAATTAATTTATAAAAAGAGAGATAAGCATGTGGCAATGCTATATCGATGAACACTACTTGATTGACTTGTGCAGAGTTAAGTGTACACCAAAAGGAAAATTCTCTAGAAAAATATGAAACGAATAGATTTCAGTGGGATACCTTCTCGGGCCGGGTCTCCACCTTAAAACAGATTAATCCTATACAAAGCACAAGAACAACTGCAACTGATGAACAGAGGATAAGAGTAGGATTTCTAGCAACCCATTTTCCATAATTCCTGGATGAAGCATGAGAATTTATCAGCATATTTCATGTAAGCTTATGAATTTATCAGAATATTTCATGTAAACACATGGTTCAAGCATTGTAGCATTCAACCTGTAAAAGCTTGACATATGTCCTTGAACACCATCTAGTTGGAACCTATTTATCAACCGAGGCACCTGTTATTCAGCATGTAGTCAATTAGTCCTTTAATACCAATCACATGGGGAAAAAAAGAAATAGCCAGGCATACAGCAAGGAGAAATGTAGGACAAGCACCACTGAGACTAGAAGAAACACATTTCGAAAAAACATAGAGAAGCATGTAATCTTTAGCAACACCTATCAAGTCTGCTTCTCAAAGCCTCAAATGACAATTTCCAGCTTTCTAAAACATTTCTATCAAAACTTTTGCTGCCAACCCACAAAAAATAGCCTTTCTACCACATCAAAACACCCCAATAACGAGCACTTCACAAATGTGTCCATGGTGATCAAACAGATGAGACATCAACACATATTCACACCCAGCACTTCAACTTGAGCCCTTGTCACTGCGCCACTAAATATTCACATGATCAAAGTCTACTAAATACAGCAACTGATGAGTACATTAGCAGACCTTAAGGCACGAGAAGGAGAGCAGGGTGATAGAGAGGGATGAAGTTAAAGCTACGAAAAGGCACAATGGTTTATCATTTGATAGATGAATGACAGAGATTGGCTCCATCTAAGAAGAAATACATGATAAAATAAAGATTTTGGAATGAAGTTAAGAACATTAGTTAGTAGAAAAGAAAGGAGTTTAGAAAAGATTAAAAAAAAAAAAAAAGAAGTTACCCCATATGTATTAAGATCCAGGACCACTAGCATTGCATGCCTAGAAAACTCAAGACATGAGTGTAGATGAATCTAAAAGCAAAAATAAAAAATCAATTGCTGAAGATCTCAGTTTCAGACAATCATAAGGAAGTAGATTTTATACCCTACAAGGAAATGGGAGTGTAAGATTTAAAAGAAAGGAAGGTGGGTCCTCGAAGTAATGGAAGTTTTGCTAGTTTTTATGCAATCAATCTAACAAGACCACTAAATACGGCGAGAAGTGAAAGCTGACCATGCCATGACCACATATACCGGAAAGAGAAAACCCATGCAAACTCTTGACCAATGAGAAAATGTCTCACTCTAAATGAGAGATGTGCTATTTTATTAGACCAACCAATACTATAGAAAAGAAGGGAAATCGGATGAGAAGAATCAAGAAGTTTATCTACCTTTCCATCCTTTTGGATTTCAGTAGAATCAGCTTCAACCTCATCCATCGAACTCAACAATGGTTCTTTGCTGGCAGCAGCTCTTCTTTCTCTTGTCCGATTAAGAGAAGCCCATCCCAGAAATGCAAAAACCAATATGATGTACAAGATTGCTACAGAGAAATCAAGACATTTAACCTGCAAGCATAATTCGAGAAAACCAAGTAAATTATATACAACAATGCAGGTCTGTCACTTTCCATACTATTCGAAGACATCTCAGTCATTGACATGACAAAATATGGTCTAACCACCGAACAGAAAGAACAACCAAAACAAAAGAAACTAAGTCACAGCATTTCCTTACCTTGAGAGGCCCAATTCTAATCAGACAGGATTCTTTCTTGGGCGGAGAAGGTGGCTCTGAACTAGAGCACGCTGGAGCTAAAGGGCAATCACCACAAGAGCATCCCAGTGAAGTGTCTCCACATGAATAAGCAGAGACATTCATAGGGACCATTTTTGATGAATCGGGAATAGTTGACTTAAAATCAATTTCATAAGGTGAACCAGGAAACCCAGGGGGTGCCTTCTGACCAATAAATGCAAACCATTCTACAAGAACAGAAAGTAGAAAAAAAATTAAAATAATATTGGATAGCAACAGAGACAGATGTTCTACATTAAAAAATGACAGAAACTAATGCAGCAAGGAGCATTTTCTTTGGCGGGGACCTTTTAATGTATCAAAGGGAACAGTCATCTAGAAGTCAAAAGCACATAGTGGTAAATATACCAATTTTACTGGCAATGAAGCAATAGCAAAAGACTGCATTAAATGTTCAAACATCAATTCACAAGATAGCAGGTCACCTTTAAAATTATTGGCACCACCACCAACAAAATCTATTGCTCGTGTATTCATAGTCCCAAATTTTACATCCTTGCAGGAGTCATAGAGCCTTTCTCCAAAATCATCGGTTACATAATAGGCAATACCATCCACAGTGAGATTGCCATTAACCTTGAACAAAAAAACAAGAAGATGGCTATTGAAGAATGAGAAAATTGTTTAAAACACAATTCTGAAAAAGAAAAAAAAAGGGGGAGAGAGAGAGAGAGAGAGCGAGCATATGGTGCCTTGATGAAACGAAATATTAAATTATAACAGATCAATAGGGTCGTGCTAACCTCAGAAATAGAAGTGACATTGATGAAAAGACTTTGATTGGGTGAACAAGATAGCTCACAAAAAAGATTTAAGAAGTTCCTCAAGCAAGCTGGGCAGCCTACAAGCAAAGGAATTGCCTGCAAATAGATTGCATTATGCATTCCACATCATTCCCCAAGACAAATACCATGAAGCAAACAAAAAAAAAAGCTTGTCCAATGCTCTGAACTAAACTGGATCAGTCCTTAAAAAAGCTATAAAACAAGAAAGAAAAACCATAAAAGAACAGCATCCTATAATGTAATAATCTTGAGAGGGGGAGGGAGGGTCTTACTTGTTGGACCTGAGCTCGCAAAGTGTCAAATTGAGTCTCAGTACAACAAACATTTCCACTAATTGCAGGACACAAGCTTTGAATCTTAGCAGAGAAATAGTCATCAGGCTGCATACATCAAACCAATAAATAATTAATTAATCAATATCCCATAATTTTATTTACTTAAATACAACTAAAAAATGCAGAAAAGGGGGATTAATAATAATAATAACAACAACAACAACCAACCTTGACAGAAGAGGTAGGAAAGGGGCAATTGAGAACTTTGCCATCACTGCGTGCTCCACAGATATCATACATGGCACAGTACTCTTTCTCATGCTTTGCACTGCCCAACAAATCACAACACAACTTCTTAATCACTTGCGAATCTTGTTAATTTAGCAAATTATAAAAATAAAAAAAAAAAAGATGATCAGAGAATTGAAAAGAAGAAAAAGAAAGGTGAGTAGCGGGAGTAAATTACCCGTAAGTGAAACCAGAAATCAAAGAAGAAGAGAACAAGAGAAGCAGAAAGAGCATCGCCATTTCTTGCTTTGGTGATCGTTAATGATTTGAGATTAGAGGTGTTAGATGGGTAATGGATAGAGTATACAAGTAAAAAGTAAGTAAGGTTAAGGAAGGACTTGAGAAGGTCGGTTTCTTGCTGAGGTTGCTGTCTATGAAATTGACTACCGAGACGAAAATATAAATGTTGTTTTTTTTTCTTTCTTGTTTTTGCAGTTAGAGCGAGGAGAAAACACTGGCTGCCTGACACGCAGTTCGGCAACCCAATCCAGCTTGGCCCAATTCCTCTCACTCACCCTGTCTTTACCGAACCCGAACCCACTAACTTCAAATTATAATAACTGGTCTTCCTCGAATGTTACTAAGTAACTGTTTGAAAGTATGGTTATAATTATTTTTTAAAGTATTTTTTGTATTGAAATATAATAAAATTATTTTTTTTTATTTTTTAAAAATTATTTTGAGATCAGCGCATTAAAACAATCCAAAACACACAAAAAAAATTAATTTTTAGCAAAAAAAATTAATTTTTTTAAAACATGGGTTGGCCCGTGTTTCCAAACGGGCTCCAAACCCGACTATGGTTATAGGCTGGAGCGATTGGGTTAACCCATGTTAATGTTATTTAATAAAAAAAAAAGACAAATCAGGTTTAGAGCCTATTTGAAAGTGTGGTTGCGGTTGTTTTTCAAAGTGTTTTACTCGGATTTGCATCAAAATATAGTTTTTTTATTTTTAAAATTTTTGTTGATATCAGCGCATCAAAATGATCTGAAAACACCAAAAAATATTAATTTGAAGTAAAGAAAAAAATTTAAAAAAATTGTTTTTTTCAAAAGCGCTTTTGAAACGTAAAAACAAACAGGGCTTTAAGAAACCTGGATAGTTTTCGTTGTAGCATAGAATTGAGTTTTCCTTCTAAAACGAATAAAAAAAATTAGTAAAGTAATATAGTTGAAAAAATAATTAGAAAAGTAGCATATTTTAACGAGTTACAGATACCATCTGCGACTCGTCTCGAATTTTAAACATTGCAGATCCCTTTCTTTCACTTTCTCTCTTTTCCTCCTCTCTCTTTATTTCTCGCTCCTACCCTCTCACCACCAACTGGATTTCTCTCTCCCCACCACCAAAAACACTCCAAGCAGCCCTAAAACACACATCTCTTTCTGCATCACTCATATCTCTCTCTAGCTCTACCCGCGGTAACCTCTCTTTTTCTCTCTCTACCAGCGGCGGGGAAGCCACATTCAGGCCAGTCACCCTCACCAGCCACATTTTACTTCTAGAGGTATATTGAACACTTCCCCTCAATTAATTTCATGTAATTTATGTTTAATTAGTGTTAATTTGATTTTATTAAATGTTAAGGGTTTTGAATTAGGAATTGGGTTAATTAGAATTAATTTATGTTTAATTAGTATCAACTATGTTGTTTAGTTAATTAAGAAAATTATAGAGAATAAATATTAGTGTTGATTTAGGTTAAATTATAGATTAGGTTAATTAGATATATTATTTTTAGTTGATAGTTAGGTTATTTTTGTTAAATAATCAATTATTTTAGGTTATTATTGATTGTGAATTAACAAAATTATGTGTTTGAAATGTTAGTGTTAATTTGGATTAAATTATGGATTAGGTTAATTAGATATATCTTTAGTTGATAATTGATCCACTTTGATTAACCTCTATATATTAATAAATTAGAAATGTATTTTGTTGTGTTATTTGACAAAATATTTGATAATTTAAGAATATTATGCTTCTATTGTGGTATCATTGTCGGTATCAAAAATAGTATCACTTATAATGGAGGAAGCCATGAATTTATAATTGCTACATCAAACATGTTCCTTAACAAATTATAAAAAATGTTATGTGATCGACTGCTGGAATATGTTTGAAATAGAAGTTGAAATTACTTGGAGGATGTTGTAAACCGAGGTTAGTCAAGCTCGTTATGTCGGTGTACCAATATATAGTGACGAGAGTGTAAATTCAATGTTTAGGTTTGCGAGAATCAATTAGATTAATATATCGGGGCTCTACTTGAATAGTATACCTAGACGAGAAAACTCTTCTAGTACGGAGTTGACTCGGTTTTCAAGTAACTCTCAAAGAACCACATAGGCGTCACAAATAGTTGGTACATCTAGGTTAGGTGGCAATGTTAGTGGACAAGTTTCGGTGCAGGAAATTGTTAATATAGAACCTCAGTTAGGCATGACATTTGTTCCATATTGTTATGTGATGACAAACCAAGCGATGACGAAAATGAACATCACATTGATAGAGTTGTGGTTGATGAGGAAGATGGGGATGATATGGATGCTAAGTTAGTTAAACATGTTACTCATTACAAGCACCTCCTGCTCCTGAATTTAAGGTTGTTAGTACGGATCACCAATATTGATGTAATGATTAGGCTGATAGTCGTACGCATTTAAGCTCATTAGTTAATGAGTTGGAGGTTGGGAAAACATTTAGAGACAAGTCTGAATGTGCTAATGCAGTAAAGAGGTGGCATATAAAAAAATTCTTTGCAGTAAAAGGTCCATCATTTATGCCTTGTTTGTTTCCAGGAATTCATTTTCCTGGAAATCATTTTCCTTAGTTTCCCATGTTTGATAACCATCCGGAAAGCTAGTCAAAGGAAAGTTAATTCCGGTCAATGAAAAAATGAATGCTTTGTGGCAGGAAAACACTTTCCTTTTCTTATTCTAAGGAAAACACTTTCCTTTACTTACAAAAAAAAAACACGTGTGTTGTCTCCTTTTCTTGTGACCAATCACATGACCACATGCACCTCATCCACACACCCTATCCAAATAAATCTACACTTGCCAAAACACATGCTTAGAGACTGCTTTATTTCTTTTATTTTTTCTATTTTTCTTTAGCCTTTTTCTTATTGGTATTTCATTTTCCTTGTTTTTTCATTTTTTTTATTTCCTAGTGCTTTGGTAATAACAAATAGAATAGTGAAAATTTTATTCATATAAAAAAAACATATTTTAAGCTTTTAAAATTGAAAAAAAAATAACCATCTAGGTGGT
>Ga0307511_10001300_pt1 | contig 26473 bp, 33 predicted proteins | sample 13_EM_MG_FD_200266 | JGI IMG/M metagenome (GOLD analysis project Ga0307511, IMG submission 200266) | Populus trichocarpa ectomycorrhiza microbial communities from riparian zone in the Pacific Northwest, United States - 13_EM | ecosystem: Host-associated > Plants > Roots > Unclassified | place...
GAACCTACCCAAGCACCTCCACATTTAGGTGGACCTTGGTATTCCCTCGTGGACTTGAAGCAGGCTCGGGACCAGTTCTACGACCAAAATGCTCCCATAGAAGACGGTTGGGAGCCTTCGCGGACCGGTTTAAAAAAGGGTTGGGTGAAGGATCGTGAGGGGAAACACCTATTGTGGCTACCAGTCGAGTGGAGGGTTGGGGAGTGGCACAGAGTGCAATGGTTCTCCCATATTTCGACAATGCGGTTTTTATTGCAGGGTGAACCCATTACCATTAAGCTCTACTAGTTGGAACCCCCCCTCCGATTCGGGTAGGCACGGTGTTCGTAAATACCAGTTCATGCAGTTAATTTCCCATGCCTTCTATCGTTGCGATTGTACTCCGATCATTTTAATCACCATTCCCGCTGTATTGTACCAGATTTGGATTGTAGGGTGGTTTCATGGCATCCATTAGTGACTGGCGATTGAAGCGATTGTGCCGCCATAAAATGCCAGTTCGTTTGCCTGGTTTAACGAAGAGGTTCCTGGCTCCACTGGTAGCTGCTTTGACGAACCTTCATGCCAGACCTCACTATCACGAGCGGATTCGAGATCGCATGCCGCGGAATTTATGTGAGGGCGGTGTCGTCGAGGGAAGGGGTTTATATTTCGCCCAACAGCACTTACGAGCGACCACCCCCCTGTTCTGAGCTTGGAGCTTGAGGGCCACAGGATTCAAACCGTCAGAGCGTTGCGCGACGAGTACAAACCGTACACCAGATTCATCTATAAATACTGTCGACCCATATACAGTTGGGCGGGGGTTGGCTAGACAGACCCGAGTTTCTCGTCCTTCACATATGTGACAAAGTCATCGATAGAAGAAGGCCATGCGGCTATTGGAACGGGTGATTCAGTAACTGCACGTAGGGGTACTTGGGTAGACGGGCTGACATTCGTAATCATGCTTCTGGAACTTGGAGTCGATGCTGCGGACGAAGTCGAGGAACTGCGAACAAAACGGTATGCCATGGGATGAGAGGGAATGAACGTGATAAAGGATGGGGGCTCACCATTGTCCATGTGTCTTTGCTAACACCCTTTCCGCCCTTGGTTGTTAGAAACTCAAACCACCAACGCGTGAATTCTGGTTTCCACCCTTCCTCTGTACCCATGGGCACATCTCCATCATCGTCATCATCACCTCCACCAGGGGTATGCGCGAGAGCCTTTCCAGCCAAACCATGAGGGATCAACAATCCCCAGAACGCGATCGCAGTCTCCACACCAATACTCCTCTGTGCACCTGACTTGGCGAACTCAAAGGTATAGTTGTATACTGAGGTGAAGTACGCTGGGTCGTTTGCGAGTTTGTTACGAAGTTTGGGAAGAGCGGTTTTCATGGAACTGATGGAATCGTGGCCTAGGGATCTCCAACCGTCGACCCACGGTTCACGAGGGAAAGATCCGACGGTTGGTGATTTAAGTTCATAGGCGATGGGGAGAAGGACAACGTCCTCCTCTGGGTCGACACCCAGGTCTTCGAACCACTTCAACGCGCCTCCGACGGTTATTTCGCTTCCTCCAGGGTCTGTAAACGAGTGACGTGAGGAGGGTTGGAGAGATGAGGATGGACGGGGCTGACCCTTGTATGTGTCATACACCTTGTTCAATCGCTGGGTAATCGTGGCAGGATCTGGACCGCCGGGGGTCGTCCATGACGAAGAACTCCCTCCACCTTCGTTGTAATACGCGTCGATTGCGTTCTCGATGCGCTTGTGTTTCTCGAGGTACCTCCTCGCATCTTTAACACTGCATAAATATGAACGACGGGGTTAAAGGTTGAACCAGACCGTGACACAGAAGGGCGGGGGTGGCCGGAAAGGACGTACGATGCACCAGTGACGCCACAGAACTGAGCGATGAGATCCTCGCTGATCTTTGATTTTGAGGACTTGGACTGTTGAGCGAAGGGGAGATTGGAATCAGGAGTTGGTCGGGCGGGCGAAGCAGGGGATAGGTCACCATGTGGTGGGAGATCAGGACAAGAAACAAGAGGCACAAGACGGAGGATAAGAGCAAAGTATTCACGTCGCCGTTGGTTGGTCGAAATCGACGGAAGTATCGAGACGGAACCACGATGATCGGTAGCCACCGCGTCGAATCCAAAAAGAGGAACTCTCACTTGACGCTCACCTCTGGTACGCAACGCAAACAACGAAAATTGGCAAAGAAGCTGTGGGCGCCCCGTGGCGAGCTGCTCTGGGTATAGGTGAGAGACCCTCTCGCTAATACATGATACATGATGTTTAAAGCCAGAAAGCAATAACCTGATCGCATTCGCGGCGGTTTCCAATCCTGAGCCATTTCTCTCTCTCTTCAATCTGGGGAACGGCGCCAACGCCCCGGGCCATCCTTCTGTGACCTGGAGGGGCAGATTACCGGCGCGATTCCGCCGGTGACCAGCTGCGGTGATCCAATACTGTAAGGCGACACATTGGTTCGTACACACGCCCCACGGCGTACTCTCCTTGGTTTGGTCCCTGTCACTTACTCGGCCTCTCATCATCCTTTACGAACTGGGCGGAGTACGAACTGTTGAGACTCAGCGGGCCAATGGGTCCCCAGTTTAGTATTTCGCGGAGTTGAGAGGCAACCAGGGGTTTCGGGGTCTTCGGTCGTCCATTCCCATGGAAAACGGCGCCTCGAGTGACTGGTGGGCTGTGTTTCTCGCTTAGCGTCGGATCTTGCCTTGCTCGCCCTTGTTGAGCGCCAGCCTCCCGATGATCTTCAGACGCGCGGATGTCTTTGGTCTATCGAACTGCCTGGCCCTCAGCCACCATCTTTGTCATCTTTCGACAGGCACTATGTATCGATGATCGCTTCTGGGTTTTATATTGATAACGTTCCCCGCTCCATACCGCTCCAACAGGTTCTCTCACGAAGGCATGCGTGTGTTCCCTTTGATCGCAACTCACGGTACCACGGACCATCCTAACCGTTTATCCTCGGAGGTTCCACAAGAACCGCTGCAGCTGTGGAGATGGTCACCGGAATCATCCGTTCTCCGATCGACAGCGACAGATTTGATCCTGGCAGTCGGGGGCAGTGATACGTGTGACCACAAGCAATTGGGAATTAGGCTCTCTAGTGTGCAGAAGCAATCCAGGACGCAGCAGCATGGGTTGTGTGGTACATTATATAGTCCCCGATCAATTGCGACCCTTGACAGCCTGGGAGCTGCTCCTATATATTGAAGGGTAACTGCCGACCGCGACCTGAAGCCTGGCGCCCGTGCATGTGCTCGCCCTTTCCAACCTTCACTTCCAAACTGATTCATATTCGTCAGGGTTGATGTCTCCCAACAATTTCACCACCACAGGCGAACAGATGCTCGGGATCTCAGGTGTGCGGTGTATTGAAGGGGTCGTCTTCTAAAGCCCGCGTTGGTCCAACACGGTGAGACATTACACGCCGAGGAATGGATGTCGAAGGGAGGCACTGAAGCATCACCGGCAAAGAGGTTTGATGTGATCAATAAAGAAGGACCTTGGATTCCGAAATCGCATTTGCCCATTGCCCAAGTTCGTTGGAGGTGAGTCGTCCCTTGAGGTCCGGTTTTCTGACACGCGGATCGATGACTGTTCGAATTCTTCCCTTGATAGTCCGACGGAGGACTCCGAATTCACCTAGTATTTGTTTATGGGACGTGGATCGATTATAGGGCCCGAGGGCCGAAGTTTTTTCTCTCTTTGCATTCAAGTCCAGTGATATGGAGAAGGAAGAAGAACGCTTCCATCTTCCATGACGATGTGCACCGAGCCGTCTATTCCAGGGGATTATTTGGGATCGATTTTCCCAGATCGGTTGTGTTACCGTATCGTCCGCTCGTCAAAGGCCTTCTGCCCCTGACGACACGACTGTTTTCCGACGGCCCGCAAGCGCTGGGGGATCGAAGGGGAACGGTTGATGCGTGATGGTGATGACGACTGATCATTATCATAATCACAATCATCATCGCGGATGCGCGTGGAATGCTCGTGGCCCTCTCAAGCCTCCGTTTGCTCGGATGTGAATTAATGGCCACCCGCGCCAGAGAGGAACACAATGCAGGTGACCTCTGGGTGAATTTGTCGTGTCTCAGATCACCAACGACCCCAGAACTCCCACGAACGGGTGCACACAACTCCACAAACATGAGTGCATAAACGCAGGCGTCCATATCAACAATCTGTAACGATCGCTGATTAGCGATAACCAGACGGGAATCAACCTTCGCGTACACACGCGGGACATGCGTGGGTATACTTATATGCCGTACGACAGTCGGTGAGAAAGAGATTCGGTCTCCTAATGCTCGCGCGGCGTTGATCTGCGGGCGTAGGCGGTTCGAGTCGGCTGTGGAAGCGGGCCGTGAGCGCGGGCATGGATGGCTTATTCCCCATTCGTCCCGCCCCCCGCGTTTCCGTCATCGTGATCGCCGAGTAGGAGGAAAAGTCGGATTGCCGGATTGCAGAGATCAGGTGGTCTGGGGTATAACCGTTTCCCGTTTTATTGACAGCGTCAGGGCGGATCTTGGATGGACGGCCTCGAGGCTTCAACGTTGGGAAGAGGATTCGCCGTCTTCACTCCTAGAATTGTTCCTTTTCGGGAGTTTATTGCCCTTCCCTGCGCCGACACGGGGGTGCGATATGTCAGATTTAATTTCAGTCGTAATCTCGCCACAATCACATGAGGAAGACACGTTGCCGAAAGCCTGTGCGTCATGTTCTCTCGTTTTCGGCCAAGCAGCTGGAGATGGTTGAATGCTCAAAACGGTTTTGGTACAGCACGAGCGGAGATGATCTTAATCGAGTCCCACTCCGGATGAGGTTAGACTCGGAAATCAAAGTGGGTCCCGACCAATACACGATCCTGTCAAAGCCTTAAGCTTGTATCCCTGCGCACTCTCTGTACCGAAGGCGGGATCATCAACACATTCTACTGCGTGGGTTGGTCGAAAAGAAGGGAAGAAGAGGACGCGGTATATGAATGGATCCATCAGCGGTTCTCGTTCTCTCGGCGTCCAATAGAGTTCGAGCTGCAAACCTTGGAGAAGCAGCCCTGAACAATGAACTTGTTGCCTTTAATTTGCTTCCAAACACGGGGCCCCATCCGCCTTTCTCGAGGGGGGGGGTCACGAAGAAGGCACGCGACCTTCTTCCCGGCCATGAACGGTCACGTCTTGATTCCCCACTTCGCTCGCACGCACACCTTCTCCTCGGGGCGAGAGACCCAGGGAGCTCCCCATTTAGGAACAATGACCCGAAAAACGGAGCTGGTTCTGGATGAAAATTTAATAACTACTTATGGTCGCGCCCGTCCCTCGTTATCGATCATGATCGATCTGAGGAATACATTTCCCTCCCTCCGCACTGCCAGCGTCATTGGTCAGGTTCCCCTCCCACAGCGGACGGAAGTTCGGATAGTCCGAGCTCCAATTCATCGATGGCACCCCTCAGGCGCCGTTCTCCGAATGACAAATATCCCTTGACTTTCAAATCTCATTCCAGACCCCATCAACGTAAACAACGACTCCTTCGTATGCGAGTAATTAGGCGGTGCAGGCAATCACAATTCATATTGCATAGCGTAATCGATAATCAACACGGAAAAGTGCGGGGACAGCAGGATCATTGGTGGGAAAGGAACATCAGCGTAATAAACATCGACAAATCAGCGTAAGGACGACGGCAAGAGGTGCAAGACATGATGTGATTGTACAAGTGGGGGCGGAAGAAAGAAGAGTCACAAGCTAATGCGAGAGAAGAGAAAGGACGTCTCATGAAATCAGGGACAAGTCGTATCCACATCAATCGCCTTTCCTCCTCTGCCCCTTCCCGGCTCTCCTTCGCTCAGAGTAGGGCGTTGGGCGGCGCCAAGCGTCGTCATCGACGGTCGTGGGAGACTTGTGCCTCAACTCGGGGGGAGGGTAGGGGTATTGAGAATGGTGTCCCGGGACTTGGTACTGGGCCATGTGATGACCGTTCGGCGGGCCGGCGGCGACTGGAAGGGGGTTGATTGGAATCGTCTGTGAACGGTGTGGCTTCGTCTGCTGGGGCGGAAGTTGTGCCCTACGACGCTCGCTCGGTGATTGGTGTTGGGATGGAGGAGAGACGTTCCAGGAGGAAGAGGATGGCGAGGGTTGTTGTGATGGTGGTTGCGGCGGCTGTTGACGCGGGATGGCGGAGAGCTGTGGAGGATCAGCTCGAGCCTTGCCCTTGTCTTGCCTGTAAGGGCCGCCCAGGGATTGATTCATTTGGGGTAAATCGATATCGATTTGGACTTGGAAGAAAGAGTTGTCTCGAGAGAAGAAGGCACGCTCCTGGGAGTGGAAGAAACTCGAGCCGGGGCTGTGAGGAATCTGAGGCGCGAGTGCGGGCCACATCTCCATGAGTTCGTGACCGGTGGGTGGGGTGGGGAACCCGAACTGTCGTTCGCCGTTGAGGTTGAGTTCGCGGATGAGGTGGAGAGCAGCGTCTCGACTGGACGGGCGTTGTGGGGGGGCGACGGTGGCCATGGATGACGGATCGGGGATCAAAGGGGGGACAGAGTTGGTTTTTTCCCCAAGGGCGAGCACCTGCGGGTATTTATACGGAGCTGTGATTGTGTGAACTTGAACTGGATTCCAGCTTTATGAAATTCTCGCGTGCTCCGATTTCGCATCTCGTGCGCGGCTTCCTGGATTCCTGATTGGGCCACCCGGTTCGGCCGGACTAAACCGTAAACGATCGAGATGAGAGCGCTTAGGGCTGTACTTTACTCGATTCGAACTGCTTCTCTTCTTTTCTCACCGCGTTGACGGAGAGAACGACGATCAAAAATCGATTTCGGGTCCTGAGATTGAACACTGGATATGGACTTGAGACGCTGATGCCGTTAGTCCGCAATTCACACCCGGTAAGGCTCCCCTCATGTCGTTTTCCCTTTGCATCCGTCATTTTTTCTTATGGAACCGTGTCCGGGGACTTTATCCCCGGCACATCACAATCATTATCTCACACACAACCCTTCGTTCCTGATCGGGACACTCCACCGCGTCTCACGTATTTTTGTTCGAAGATCTGCCAGAACTCGTCCCAAGGAACGGAAACAGCAACTCGCCATTCACCCGATCATCATCCGGGAATAATCCTCACTTGTTCCATTCTCGCCGACCCTTCCTCTCTTTCCCCTCAAGGTCCCAGTATATACACTACACCCGTTCAATGGCGCATCACATCCGGCCTGCGCTCGCCATCAGTAATGATTCGGCTGAACAATTCATAGGAATGAATCGCCCGGACCCTTTCGCTTCCTCTCTTTTCAGTTGATCCTATATTCCTGAAGGAGACCAGCACGCCCGCTTCATATGGTCTCGATGGCGTGAGACGATACCTGACAACGCCCACGTGAATACGACGAAGCGTCGGGGCTTCCAGGGCACCGAAGCGGAGAGGGGTCCCGGCCGAGAGCAAAAGGGTCCGTGACGCTGGCTCATACATTTCTGGACCCTTTTCGAGATAGACCTTTCTATGCCGATAAGAATACGACTTCCATCGGTCACACTAGGTGAGACATCCCCATCCCCGTCTAGAAAGAATCCGGCTAACCCTTGTCGTTTCGAATTCCACCAAGCATGACCAACGAGCCGTGGGTACGATCACCTCACCCCCGTCAAACCCGATCCCGTAACAGCACAGGTCCAGCGAATCTTTGCCTAGCAGGGACAAAATTGAGCACAGTCGCCGGTAAGGATGTCATCGTACGCCCACTTGTATCGGGCCAGCCATTCTCCTGGGTCCCAGTATCCCGCCGACGATCAGAACCGTCTGGGGTTTTTTTTTTCTTGGAAGGCGACGGGGGACAGTTGCTTTTCATACATCTTTGGTCGCGGGAATGTCCCGATTTGTCCTGCCAGTTTGCCCTTGACGTCCCCCAAGCATGTCACAGACATTGACAGCGGGGCGGAGAACAAGAACAAAGGGTGTACCAGCCATCTTGATGACCAAGGAAACGACGAAACAAGGCAATTTCCCAAACTGGATAAAGCATCCAACACCACATCGCGAATTGACATGGGAAGAAACCTTTGGTAAGTTCTATGACCTTCCCCCTTCGGGATCACAGAACCCCGCCTCGCTATTGTCCACGGCGGCCACCCTGTTGAGCGTGAGGGAAACGGTCTCATCCATTCCCAACCGGCATAAAGGGACTCCCGTGACTTTGGTTGTGGTGCTTCTGCGTTGGAGACGTGGGACAACGAATGGATTCGAAATATCTACCTTCCAAATTCATGGGGCCGTCCGTTTGAGTCATCCCCGCATCGCCGTCGACGCCCGCGAGATGCCCGCGTGTGCTCATGTAGAGATGTTGAGCGTCAGTCCAAAATCGACCATCCTCGGCCCTTCCCGCTGAGATTTTCCCGTCGGGGAGCTTTCCCGAAGAGAGTGTGGCGGAAGGAACCGATGGGAAGTCGACACCGGAGATCGACAGGGTGGACGAATTCTTCGTACGTCACGTCAAATTAGGTGGATTCACCGCCCGGTCAATGAATTCAGAAGCCCCAGGGGCGCAAACGTCTAACGTGATGCACAACCACGGCGATCACGTCTCCATAGTGCTCCTCACCCTTTCGTAGTCCGGCAGCGATCCTCGCGTGTACCTTGAACGCGTTTCGCTCTCCTCGATGCCCGACGGCACGGATTGAATCCAAAAGTGGTGCACTCTATCATACGTGACAAAGGCGGTGAGTCTTTGTCATTGAAGCAACTCGAGCAGCTCTCATCCCCAACGAAACAAGATATGATGCATTAACTAGCGTACAATTATGTTCCGTGTGTTCGTTTGTGTTATGGTACATGGGATTAGATGCAGGGGAAACAAAGTCCGCACGGGCGTGTGGCAGGTACAGGAGCTATGGAAATCATCTCAAGTGCAGCGGCCATTCCGCTCGTTTGCGCCACCGACCCTGATAATCAAACCGCGGGTTGACTGGGTAATCCAGGCCGTCGTTCTGTGCCTTACCAACCGGTACTTGATATGAAAAGAGTGAGGTGAGTATGCGGGGGAGGACAACCGAGTAGCGGAACTCACGAAACCAAGAACACACAGATTGCCCCATCACGCTCTCCCAATTCTCCCGCCCACTGCCAAGCCACCAAATATTTCCTTCGATCGCAGGTCGACCCCATTCCTCATCCCACCTTCGTCGCGTGCGCCGCTTTTTGGCAAACGCGCAAATTGAGTACGTCTCTGCGAGCACCGCTGACTCGTGTTCTCTCATATCTTGAACTTTCATTTGTTCGACGGTGGTCGTATTGAGTAAGATCAGGCGTACATGCGTCCCGAACATGGTGAATGTGAACAAACCAAACAGCCCGGACCTAAAGGAAATCAAAACTGTGAGATGCCAACGATCGGATTGGGTGGTGTCGTGTTTCACGCACAGAGCAACGATGACAATCTGCAGGATATCTATATCTCCATGGTTCCTGGGGAGCGCGACGAACCCGAGCAGGGTTGAGAAGGTCCAGGCGCAAAACAGGGAGGTCCAGAACACGAATTGCAAGAAGAACTGTAGGGAGGTCCCACATCAAAACAGTTTCTTACCGGCCAGCCGATATACGTACCTTGTGATTGCGAGCACCAACACACTGACCAATCCCTAGATCCAAGCTTAGCGGCTGGTTCCCCAGTGAGGTGCGGTCATCACTCACAAGGGCAATGATGGTCGTACTTCAGAACGCACTAGCGGAGAAATAATCAGTAGCAGTGTGCGGTGCTTCCCTGGTGGATGTACGGACCTTCCCACAGGCTTTACAATGATGGGCTCGGAGTGGTTTGATGAAGCCCTCTCTTCCACAGTACCTATACGCCGGGTCCAGAATGGGCGTCGATGGGGGCCTCCGTCCCAGACCTGGCGGGTACTGTTCCTTGATCTCCTTTAGCTGGGACGGAGAAGCGGTATCTTCTGATTGGAGGGCTGTGTGGTCGCTCGAAGACCGAGACGCATCATGATGAACAGGTGGTGGTGGTGCCAGAGTGGGATGGGTTGGAGAACTTGGGGAGGAACCGTTCCGGTAGGGTGGCCCACCGATATCGTGTGTTGGGTGCCGTGGAGGCATCTCGGGGCGGGGTGTAGGTTGTACGTGCTGTGGGGTTTCGCATCAGCATGCAACGGGGCACGTGTGGGCGGAAAGAGCAAGGCGCACGTCTTTTGCATATCCTGGAGGGGTTAGACAGACCTACAACGGATGAGAACTATTACTCAAGCCGGGGAGCGGCGACGCGTACTTTGACATAGGTCCACATCATCAATATTAAAAGAACTCCAAAAGGAACCAAGAACGCAACTGCAATGTGACGGAAGAAGGTCAGCGCCCCTTCATGTCCAGCGTTTTCCGAACAGCAACTCACTCCCAAACACGCGATCTCCCATTGCCCCTGGTTTGCGAGTGACCATTGGAATGCAGAACCTGCCGACGTAGACATAGGTGGCGAAGCCGATGATACCGAGGGTGAGGAACACGGCAAACTTGAGGAGAATCCAGGGCTGCGGTTTCGATCTTCGTTTGCGTCTCTTCTCCTGGATGTCCTTGTTGAAATCAGCGCAGCAGACCTCTTTGTTGCGAGGTTGTTTGTCCGACACCCCTTGCGCCATCCGACGAAGATTGAAATGGGAGAGGCTGCCTAGCCTGCACCAGTGGAGTAGTAGGTGTGTCGACGATTGTGAAGTGGAGTAGGGTTAGGGTTACTTTAGCTTTACGTGATCCGGCTGCAAGAAAATGTCAAATTCCCTCACAACACTTTCTCCTCCACTTCGTAGACGTGGCAGACGATGACCGAGAATCCTTTGAGGAATCGCCGGCGGGGACAGAGTCCTGGCCGCCAGCAACCGTCTAAACCAAAATTCAAAGAGGAGGAGGAGGTCGTGTGGGGGAAGACACCCGGCGGAGAAGGTAAACTGTGGACCGTTTCTCACCATCATTGATATTGCTGATGAGGTCCTTGTTCAAGTCTTCAAAGTCCCTACTACCCACGACGTCTTGACCGCTTTATTCCACCCTTCGTATCCAAAATCTCACTTCGACCTCCTCAATCTCGCGTTGCTCGGACTCCAAATTCTACTGTTCCTTTATTTACCGGGGAGGGTATCGAAACGCTTCTTCTTCTGCTACTTCATCTTCTGGAGGGCTGCTTATGATGCCGGGTTGGGCTGGGTCTTGACCAAACAGAGCAAGCGGAAGTGGATCGTTCGTGAAGTTCAACGCCGAGGATGGCTTGACCAAGAAAGGCGACCTTTGGTGCGGGAATGGATCAAAAAGCAGCTTGTCGGGAAGATGGGCAAAGATTACTCTTTCGATGTGAGATACCCCAACCCAACCGATTGCTACCACCGTTTCTAAGAAATACTAGGATTTGCCTCTCGAGTACAACACATGGCTCTTGTTCCGTCAGGTCGTGGATGTCATTCTGCTTAAGTGTGTTACTTCGTCTCTTGTGTCGACTTTGGCTGACAGAACCTACACCTAGTGATTTCCTATCGTACTGCATGTTCGCATTTGCCTGCTTCCGTGCCCCCGAAGGCCTGTCACTTGGAATGCATGTGGCTAGGTACTTCGGCTTTGCGTGGTCTAATCCCATCGAATAACGCTCTTCCGCAGGTGGCTCGCCGGGATGGCTTTAATTGGGTTCAATTTGTGGGTAAAGACGGAGGCTCACGATGTCGTCAAGGACTATGGCTGGTATTGGGGTGACGTGTTTTTCCAACGTGGGGCCCTCGTGTTCGATGGCGTGTTCGAGTTCGCTCCTCATCCCATGTATTCAGTTGGTGAGTAACAACTATGACACTAGAGCTCATCGGCTGACGCGCACCAGGGTACGCCGGATACTATGGTTTATCCTTGATCTCAGGGAGTTATGCTGTATTATTCGTCAGCATTGCTGGCCATACAGCTCAATTCGGTTTCTTGCAATTCTTTGAGAACCCCCGTAAGTTCTCCGTTCCTGACCAGGGTCTATCCTTAACCTATGCCCGCAGATATTGAGCGGACCTATGGTCAACGAAAAATCCTTGCGCAACGTATCCCCATAATGCCCCGCCACAAGAAAGCAGGGAGCGTCGATGAGCAGCTCGCATCTCCAGCTTCTGGTACTCGGAATAGAAGCCATGTATCAACAGGGTCGGTTTCCTCTATCTCCTCTTTTACATCCGATCAAGCCGATCTGCCGACACCTGCGCCAACGGAAGGTGACACCGCAACTGAGACAGAGCTAGAGACGGAGAGGGAAACAGATGTGGAAACAGACATCACCCCCCGGTCGCAACGAACAACGTTGCCGGTTGAACAGCCATCCCACAGCCCACTCCCAGACAGGAACACCCCCGCTACTCCCGCGTCTCAGCACGACCTCATGAACAACTATTTCAGAAAGGACACCCTACTCATATCAAACATTGACTTATTGAGGTGAGGCAACCACGCGTCCGTCGAGCGTCTGCGTAGCCGCGAACTAATCGCCCGTTCTGCCCCTAGGACTTCAGACCTTCAGTTGGTGCTGCTGATATCATATGTCTCGATCTTCACACTGCTACCACGCGAACTCTCCAACAAGGTCGTCCTCGTTCTCCACTTCGCCCACGCATTGGGATGGTGCCTCTTCCACTCGTTCGGACTTGGCCTTCTCCTTCAGGGCCAGAGCAAGAACAGGCTGCTCGTCCGCCACTTCCTGAAACACTATCCATATCCGCAGCGCTCGGTATCTGGAAAGAGCTGTTCATTAGGCAAGGCTGCTTCCACCGAGGCGTTCGAAAACTGGAAACGCCTGTATAACCTCAGCCTGTGCATGTCGTATGGTACGTCACTGCATCTCACTCGGCACCCAGCTCATACACTGATGCGGGGATTATCAGTCTCGTTTCTCGGCCTTGTCTGGAAGACGTATTCGATCCCCAGCAACTGGACTGTCGGAACTGAGTTGCTGAGACACACTCTTGGGGCTGTAAGTCGCGTATCGGTGTTACGCAGGATTATTTTCATGTCTTCCCCTTCACAGGCACTCATCGGCCTTCACGCTTGGGCTACCACCGAGAGTTTGGAAGTTCTTGGAGTCTTCGGTATTCTTGCCACCAACCCATCATTTTCTAACTGCTAACATCGATGCCGTTTTGGAGGATGGTTCTACGGCGATTTCTTCATCGAGGATTTTCCAGCCAATCTCGAATACACGGGGATATACCGGTGAGTATTCCAGTAACGGCGACCTGCTGGGCGCGGACTGATGCCGGCGGAAAGATATCTAAACAATCCGGACGTAATGAACGGGGCCGGTTATCTCGGGTTGTCGTTCATCAGTGGGAACAAGCTCGTCTTCATCATCACGGTGATCAAGCACCTCTCCCAGTGGTGGTTCCTGCGCAACGTCGAGAGGTAAGCGACGACTCAGCAAACAACTCAGAGTTCAGCGCCGCTGATGTATGATCGCAGCCCGCACATGACCAAACTTTATGGCGACACGATCCGGAAGGAGGCAGGATTTGTCAAAGTTTTCAAGGAGGTCGCAAACCGAAACGCTCAGCGCGTCGCCAGAAAGACGACACCGGGAATGCGACGGGTGGCCCGAGAGGTCAAGGGCACGATCGATAAGGTCTACGAGGAAACTGCCGAAGCGTTAGAAGAATTTTTGGCCAAATGTACGTCTTTTCATTTCCGCTGACACATTATCACGGATGTTGATCAAAATGACCCACCGTCAGCGACGCCGAAGATTGCGGAGGTAATGCATGACACGAAGGTGCTCCTCCAGCAGAGCCGTGAAAGGCTGGTCATCACGTACGTTACGTTTTCTTCTGGATTGTGTCAGGAATACGGCTGACGCTGTACCTATGCAGGCACGTAACGAATGATCTTGCGGGTTTTGATAGTAGTCAGTATCGGGTGACTGTAGTTCCGAGCGACCTTGGAGGTAGTAATCGGTTTCATGTCGGGGAGGTCATCAGGGTGAAATGGAAGGCGCCGCCGAACCACTCGAGAAAGGACTGGATTGGCGTCTACAGGGTCTGTCCTTGTCCTCCAATTCGGCCCTCACGCTGACCGTGGTCCTGCAGGTTGGGGCAAATAAATACGAATCTGTGACAAAGGTCTCTTCGATGGGGATGTGGGTACCCGTACACGATGATGAATGGGACGGCGACGTCCCCCTTGAGATTGGGACGCCAACGATGGACTCTCAATCCGGGAGAGTTACTTTCAAGGGCGGTGCGCTGCCGTGGAAAACTGGAATCTATGAGGTATTATTGCAGTTCCAGGTGAAACCGTTCGACCTGATCCAACCCGCGTTAGATCCGCTATCACCACGATGGGAAATACAACGTTATGGCCACCACAGCCCCGATAGAAGTATACGGTCAGTTTATCACCATGGTTCCAGGTCCATATCCGCTCTTTTCTGACGCTGTCTCTGGCTAGTTGACGCACCGGGGACACTAGACTTTGTTTCGGTTCGGGATTGCCTGAAAAGGATCGTACCTCTGTGTTTGGACTCGGATCCGTCTCTCATCCCGATATCTTGCCAACCAGGAGGGGACGAGCCGACCACCATCGACGCAGACACACGTGATCCTGACGATTTCAGGCTTTGGTCAGAGCGTCAAGCCAAGCGGATTTCTACAGTCATCGAACAGATCTTTGGGATCGAATATGTTCCGGAGGTGATCATCGGCGACGCAAATTTGACTGCGCTGGCGAACAGGATCGTGGAGTCAAAAGTAGATTCGGAGCCCTAGGTTGTCCCGTACACACCGTTAGTTGATAGAGAATGTAGACGCAAGGGGAGATCATGTTAGGTTCGTACCACGAGGTTGATCCAATCACAGTTTATCTGCCTCCATTTGACGCCCAGCACTTGGCTACGTAACTGCACGTCAGGGATATGGTCACGAGAGCTGGCGCGAGTGGAATGGGGGGAAATCTGGAGGTTCGGTTAAACAAGTTCCGTCGAAAACTCGGCACGCCAAAGAGAAACAAAAAACGGGTGGTTGGCCGGACGCCTCTCCTTTTCGCGGCGCCTACACCCCGGAGTTTTGTGTAGCAGGAGCGTCTATACGTCGACCAAGGGGGTGATATGAATGGGGAGATGATTGTGGCAGACTTGCGAGCAAGCGTCAGAAGCGCTGTCAGGGGGCAGATGGAACGTTCCGGGAACGTGTAAGTACCCGTCAGAGGAACTTCCGGGTACCGGGGCGTCCTCATCCAGGGTGAGGCTTCGACCCGGGTGAGGTTAACCCAAGGGCCTCACTATACGGCTGGCTGGCTCGTCGCCTGGTCCGGTGGAGGGCCGGTGAGCCATCTTGGCCGCAAGTTGAATCTGCCATCGGGAGAGACGGATCGCTGACACCTGTCAGATAAAATTCCTCAGGATACTGTAATATGCCATCTGGATTCGGTAACCCGAATCGCTCGTGGGCCGGCGGAGCCACACGTGAGAGAAATGGGCATCTAGATCGGATGCAATGGTGAGAGCGTGAGAGAAGAAGAGTTGACGAACAGGCCGTGATGGTGCAGGATGACCTTGCACGGTTCCCGGCAACGATCGACTTCGCACCTACAGCAGTGGGTCGGGTCACTCGCTGCCGGGATCACGGACACAGCCCATCATCATGCATCAGGTCTCGTTCCCATTGTCAGGGGGTTCCTTTCATCAAGGAAATCGCCACAGGATTTTTTTAGGGGTGGGGGAAGTGGCCACTCGGAGGGAGATCAATCGTGCCTCTCCCGATTAGTTGCTCGGCGCGGTAGAAGCGACAAAGCACGACATGGTGGATGTTCGCGGAAGAGCAGAAAATTACCCGCGGTTGTTTTATCAATGACGCGCTCTGTGAAAAAAAGAACTCGTGACAGAATATATGGAGCCTGCGATATATTAAGTCGAATTATACGGGTACTATGGTGTAGATGCAAGAAAACAAGAAAGCAAAGAGGATGATGGAGGACATCTAAGACACTGCCGTGTCCGTTCACTTTCCCTGAGCCGATCTGAGGGGGGAAGAGGGTGAGTGCCTGAGTGGCGGAGAGGGGGTGGACGGGTGAGAAGAAAAAAGAACAATCACTCACACTGGGACATATACACAAGGGATGTTGCGACGATTGCAGTTCGCGCAGGTAGATCTGCCATCACACTTGATCTTCCGACCTAAATTGGGTCGTCATGGTCAATATCACCAAACGGGGGCAGCCAGACCGAGAGAAGGGGGACGGACCTCTGCAAAACTGACAAGCCATGGGTGTCCGTCTAGGGGTGATCTGCTCGTCCCCTGGGGCAAGGACGGGGTATTGTTGCTGCTGCTGTTGCTGCTGCTGTTGGTGGTGGTGGATCTGAGGAGAGGGTGAGAAGGTGGGTGGCGAGGGGAAGGTAAACGGACGCTGACCTGCTGAGAGCTCATCATGGGGGATGCGGTGGTCGGGGAGGGAATTAGAGGTAGAGACGGGTTGAATTTAAAGGGACGGCTGTGGCGGTGCCATCCGAGCTGGGGGGGATAACACGCCGACTCATGGGCACGGGATGTTTCACCCAATTTCTAATAGAGAAATTGGCATTGGAGATTAAAGGAACGGTTTAATCCCACGTGTCGACTCTGATCTTGAATCGCGGCTTGGGAACCTCTAAACGCGCCTTGATGGACAGGGATGCGGCGGTGAATCTGTCTTGAGCCGCCAGACGGGACTCGAGATCGGTCACATCCCGTCGCGATCCAAACGCTTCGCGTACCGTTCTGCGGTCAAACCCCTATATCGGATCAACACTCCTCATCCTCTCTTTCTTGCGCCCCGTCGTCACCAGGATAATCCACTCCCGCTGACCACTCTAATCTGATGCACCGCCGCCACACAGAAGGTCGTGAGAGACCAAGTTAATCCTTGTTCGTTTCTTCTCTCTTGCCTTTCATCAAGCGACTCCGCCCCCCTTTCATCCATCCTTGGCTAATGACACCCTACTCTCGGCAAAATATTGGTTGCTGCCTGTCTGCGTGCGATTCTCCCTCCCGTCAGGCGCTCATATAGAACGGAAGCTGGCTCTCTCTCTGTCTCTCTCTTCCTCTCTCCTTCTTCTTCGGTCTCGCGATGCAGCAATTGCGATCCTTGTTCGGCTTCTCATCGTCGCCGCCCCCATCGGACCCCCAACCGAATCGCGTCCCCACCCAATTCATCTTATCGGCATGACCACAGGCGTCCTACTTTTTTTCCTTCCCTACCTATTTCATATCCGGAATGACGTCGGAGCAAACCGAGTTCATGGAATGCTCTTTATTTGTCACCCCGTTTCAGTAACCTAACCAATCTTCCATTCCTCACATTGCCTGGGAACCCGTCGCAGAACAAAGACTCATCTACATCCGTCACCTCCCCCTCTGCGACTTCCTCCGCTTCTCTTGTGGGTCCACGCCCGGCCAAACTCACACTCTTCTCGTTGCCGCCGGTTCGGTTGCACTTGGTGCCGGCGCCCTGTGGGTCTCGTGAAACATTACGTGGCGCAGAGCTTAAGCCTCACGCTTGGGGGCAGGCCGGACCTGCATTTCCGAACAACGTAGCGCTGGAAGGGTGATATGTTCTAGCCTAGCCCGCTTCGATATATGCAATCCTCTCGATGGATGCCTCCATACCTTGAAATTGATGCGATTTCGATAAATGAAGGCATTCTGTGAAGCTGGAAGGACTAGCCGTCGACAGCCACCCTCGTTTTCAATGAACCGCCTCAGCAGCAGACCGGTTACTCGAATCGAACCCAAATAGCTTATTTCTTCACCAATTTGGAAACCGAAGAAACATAACCTTTATTGACCCCTAAACCATGTCGCATCACCGTCCCACGGCCCATCAGATGTCAATAAATTTATCCTGATGACTCAGTTATTGAAGTCTGGCCTCCCGCGCGGACTGTGGGAGGCCCTCATTTACGGTCCCAAAAAAGCTACCGTACCGCCGACGAGGATCGAACTCGCAACCTTCGCCTTAGGAAAGCGACGCGCTACCATTGCGCCACGACGGCCTTTCTCGAATTCTCGGGAGAATCGACCTCGCGGGAGAGCCGTGTTGCGATAATGGAACTTCTCAAGAGCGACCAGCCGACGGCGTATACGGTTACTTAACTAGTAAGTCACTGGACCCGCAGCCCTTGGTAGGCCGTACGGCTGCCCGTGGGAGGCCGGGTGGATAGGTCATTGGTGGTGTGATCGGCGATCGTCTGACGTCTGACCCTCATCCACTTCCGTGATGTCGAAGACGCTGAGCAATGGCACGCTCAGCCTGCGTTTCATGCAAAACGCTCAACGGGCTAAAAACAACTCCGAGGTAAAGCCTGACAAAGCGGCCCTAGTCGACGACGCCGAGTGGCACGTCTCACAAAACGCGCGGGATGCGTGGACTTCGGTCAGTGCTGTCGCGACAAACTCCCAATCGTAAGGCGCCCTCCTCCTTCTTCGCGACTGTTGCACCAACCGCTACACACGACGCAGGACTGCAGTTTCTGAGTCGTCCTACCTCCCGTTTCTCTTCCACGCCGAGGACAAGGTATCCCCTTCATTCAACGGCAGGCGATCGTTTGTAAAGGGCAAGGAAGTTGTTCCGGTCTGTTTCACTTTTTTGTCCTATTCCGCAGTGCGCGATCACGCGACTAATCCCCACTCTCATTCGACATCTTCGCAGCAATCCGAGCCGGTGCAATCATCAGATCCTCCACACCCAACTGTTACAAAGCTCGAGCCGGACTCCGCGTCGGGAGGGTCGGGCGCTGGTCACAATCATCGTGAAGATAGTCCAATCAAGCCCAAGCGGGAGAGAAAACCGGTGTCCATCTCGGGCTTCAACTCTCCACCCTCACCTGCTTCCTCTACTCCAAAACCATCGGGTAAGAAACCCACTCTTCCTGCCAGTGACTTGATCCACCAGGACGCGGATGTCGGCGTTGATCTCGGATCAATGAGACGCGGGGCGAAGAATCGGGCAGGTTTCATCAAGCCCGCCGATGTAGACGCACCTCCGCGAGATCCACAGCCTCCACGAAAGCCTGCCGCTTTGCCGTTCGTCGAAAGTGCGCGAACACAGGTCGAGCAAAAGAAACGGTCGATGGATGGCTCTGGGAGCTCCACACAACCCGCCGATGTCCCTGGTGAAGACAGCTCACGAAAGAAGAGGAAGAGGTAAATTTGTTGCCGACTTATAACCCCCCTGAGGGCGTCCCCGGTTATATACCATTGTGTTTCGGACTAGTACAACCAACTCCTAAGGTATGAGTAGTAGAGGTAGCAATGAAGCATGCCACGGTGGTAATGTATACAAACATTGTCAGGTCAAAAAAAACAAAACGAATACTCTCTCTGTACATCCTTTAGTGAACACCCTGGCGCGGCAGAGGATGTCCAGTAACCTCGTTCTCGGCCGTATTCGATCTTGAACTTGGCAACGATCTCTCTCCGGGTGGGGGGTGACCGCTGTACGCTCTGCTCGGTGCTCGAGATGATCGTTCTCCGGAGCCAACTGAGGTGATTGTCGGCATACGGTGCACCATTTTCCCGAATACTTGCACTTGGGAAGGGTTGACGGAAACCTCGATCGGATGGCCGTTCGTATCGTATAGGACGTTTCCATCAGTGTATGGGTCGAACTCGTGCTGATCGCCCTCTGAGGAAACCTGGTCGCTCTCTTCCGAGTTTTCAGGTGACGTGCGGCCTAAACCCTCCTCCGTATCCCTCGCAGCTTGGTGGACCATACGTCTAAATCGGTCTACAAAGCCGTGGAGATCGTTATCTTCATAGAGGGAGGAGTTTGACTCTGCGCCCGTCGCGTGGTACGATGACGAGGAGGCGGTACCTTCTGGTGTCCCGGTTTCGTCACGGTTGGGCATCCTTGGTAACATCTGGGTGGTTTCGTCGCTGATGCTCGGTTGAGTGCGATGCATTGGTTCGGGGTGGGTGTGAACGTCAGGAGGAGGGCTGATGGACTCTGCCCGATCAGCGAAGCTATGAGGCCGAGACGTTCTCGTTCCACTTCCGGCGGTTGTAACGGATTTGCGCCTGTCCACGTACACAGATTTTGGAAACCGGGTATAGGGTCCTCTGTCGACGATCTCGGCATCTTGACAAACCGTGCGGTATTTGTACAGCACAACGTGGTAGGTTATCTGGAAAGGAGAAGATATATTAGCGTCGCAGGTAAGGGTGAAAGACGGATTAAAAGGGGCATTCAATTTTTTGGTGAACGTACCAGAACCAGGATGGTGATGCACAGGCGTGAGACTGCACCGCCAAGCCAGCTGATGAAAGAAGGGGACCGGTCACAAGCGAGACCGGTACCGGACCAGACGACATCGATATCCCAGCCGCACCGACCGCGCAGCGTCGTCTGGGGATCGTTCGAACTCCTCCACAGGACCACGAGGATGATGTTGACGACAGCCGGCGCGACAAGGAGAAATGAAGCCAAATAAGGCAAGACGAGGCCTCGTGTGCATTCGATCACGCTCGAGGGGTCGTCGTGAGCGCTGGGATTCAGGATGGCCAGAAGAAGGGAGGAGGTGAGGACAGCGACAGAGAGTGTCGTGGAGGTGCCCAGGCAAAGAGAGATGATTTGTCTCTGTCTGGAGAAGAAGGTGGGAAATGATAGGAAATATCGGATGGCGTTGTAGACCGCCCAGCCGACTGTGAGTGATGGTCAAGGAGTGAAGTGATATTAATTGGGCGCGGCGCACCTATCACTGTGAAGGAGAGAGCATACAACAGCTTGAGACGTCTCAGGCGGCGCCAAATGCCGTCCAAAGGCCACCTCCCGTTTGAGGCTCTCGCAAGATCGCGTTCGAAACGTGGACCGCCCAGCCACCCATACCCAGGATCTGGGGGGTGGTCTAGGTCTCTGAGAGAGGTTATTGGGATATCCAGAAATGCAGTGGTGGCCTCTGGCGAGACAGGATCGAGGAGAGGTTCGGAGTGGTGGGGAATCTTGAAAGAGTCGGATCCGCGGAGAGTAACCGTGGAAACTGATGATGTGCTCCGAAGGATGACAGCAGGAAGGCCAGGTAACGGCTCTGTGTCCGAGTTTGAGTTCCTCTGGGGAAGGAGAGGCGGCTCGGGGGTGAAAAGAGCGTGGTGGAGGTACAGTGCGGCCATCGAGGACGAGGTCGAGGGTAATAGGAGGAGAGAGAGGCGTGCGGGGGCTGTTGATCACCTCGACTAACGCGATTTTGCAGATTGTTGGCCATCATCAGGTGGGCGAGGGCCTTCCCCTCCTGGTCAAATGAGGCGCGGCTCGCTGCAGGGGATGTGTAAGATAAATTACACTTACAGCCAAAAATCGCCCAATGGCGTTCTCGGACTCAGGGCGGTCAGCCTCCCATTCAGTCAATCCGGTAAAACAACCGCGCTACGCTCTATCTAGCCACCCTAAACGCCCTCTACCGCCTTTCGCAACACACCAATCTCGTCTTCTGTCACCCCATACCGCTCGCCGAGGCCTGGCTGTTTGCTTACGAAAATATTCAGAGCACCCAGATCAGCGTCCCCGACAAGTCCTCGAGGGAACCTGCCAGCGCGAGCTGCCAGATAGCTCAATAGGGTCCTAACCACCAAGCCTTGTCAGATATGGGCGGCAGGGGTCACCGGGCCTAGACTCACCGGACAACGTTTTCTTCAAAGTCCGCATCGCCCTCTGATTCTCCATCCTGGCCATGGGGAACTGGAGCGATCAATGCTCTTATGAGGGCGTGAAGAAGCCCGCGTTCCTCCAGCGCTTTCACAGCAAATTGCGAGGTCATTGTTGAGGAGGGGTCGCTGAGCATCGACGAATGTGAATTCGGGTGAACGGGTGCCGATGAGGAGCCGGGCGTTTGTAGATTCGAGGGTGCATCTGGGAGTTCAGAATCGCTCTGGATCAGCAACGTGTTCAGAAGGAACGCGACCTTTCGCCGAACGGCGATGTCCGAGTCTATTTCGACCTCAACGTCTCAATACGAGATGACGGGAAGACAGATAAGAGCCCGACCTTCAAGTGCAATTGACAAAGCTTCCCAGCCTCCCGATTCATCTAATTGTTCCACCGCCCTGGAGTTGTGTTTGCAAAGGCCAGACAGCGCGTACACAGCCTTCGACCGAAGTTGGGCGGATCGAACCGTCGGCGAGAGGAACGATAACAATACCGGTACCGGGTCGAGGGCGAGGTACTAGCGTAGATTAGACTTAACCTGCAAGTTCAATGCTGCCGTAACGGAACGCGTACGGAATTTTGGGCAGAAGGGTTGTTTTGGACCGCAGTGCCTATGATCCAGAGGGTCTGCACCTTGATCTCGTCGGACGATTTTTGTGACGTCAATAGAGATTGTAATGGATCCCACATCTTCAACTTTACGAGGTCTGAGAACAGGTCCGTGGGTTCCTGGGCTTCACGATGAAAGCAATGCAACGTGCGTCCGTACCGTTTGCGTTATCGATGTGCTCGACCAGCATTTCGAAGTCGTCGAGAGCTTGTACCCGGGCATCCTCGTCCCGCTTCTCGTCGAGGGCAACGTCGAGGGCCTCTTTCATTAAAACCGCGTCCGGTTTCCCGAGCAGGTGGTCGATGATTCCTGGGTCGAGATCTTTTCGAGCCGGTGGAGGAGCATCCGGACTCCGGGGCGTAGAGTGTTCGATAGACCAGCGGAGTAGACTATCCATTTTCCTGGTTGGAGAGAGTAGATGAGAGATGGAGGAAGAGGTGTTGTGGGCATTTCGGGACGGACGTGCAGGGAGCGTAAGCAGGAGAACGCGATGGAAGGCTCGAGATCAATCCACGACCTTCCAACCCCGATCCGTCTCTTTTTCTCTCCCACTTCCATCTGCCGTGTTCTGGAGAGCGAACTGGGTGAGTCTTTCAGCCGTTTCTGCGGTTTCCGTGATGATTTTTTCAAACCATACTTTACCACATTCCGAACCAATCGTGTGGACGAGTGTAAATCAAATTTCAGCCTTGTCTGAATCCCTTTCCTATTTTCATTTCCTGGCCTGCTTCGTCCAATTAGCTCATTTATGTCCTCTAGGGAACGGATGGTATGGAAGCTCTCGTGTTGCGTTGCGTATGGTGAGTATCGCCACCTTTTTTGCCCTTTGATGAAAATTTCCGATGGGCGGACACGAATGTCCCCGACTCATACCAAAGTCTCTCACCGTACAGTGAGGGATGGGTCCGGGGACTTGTTGAAACGCATCACTTACCTGATTCTCCTGTTGTCGCAGAAGTCTCACCAAGTCTTTACTAATCGACCTTTTTCGCGTTAGGTCCACAGCATTAGAGTTCTCAACCTAGTGCCGGGAATTTACTACTCTCCGCCTCGCCTCTGTTTCCTCCAAATTAAAATCTCGGTGGCAGTTCGCGTGCTCCAACAGCGAACCCCGCCGTCGCCTCCGCGATTACAGTGCCCCACTCTCCGGGAGGACACCGCGGTTCTGCCATCAACTCGTAGCGGAGCTGTGGTAACCGTGGGTTCGCTCAATCGGCTAACCATGGATATGTTGGAGACACTGAAGCAGACCCGTCGGGTTTGTTTGAGGATTTGTAACCCTGACAGGGTGCTGGAGCTACTATGATAGAGCCTTTTTTTTACACAGGGTTGGAATGTATGTGAGGTTACTGTCTCCGGCTGCGTTTGCCTTGCGCGTCTGCACTGTTTTTTTTTTTCGATCTTTTCGCGGCTCGTTATTGCCCAAGGTCCCCGAAGTTCGCGCGCGCGCTTTCTCACCCTGTGTCCCCGCGAAATGGGAAATCCCGAACTCATTCAAATTCGTTGTGAGGTTGTCCAAGCCCAGATGTGCAGAGATCACAGCAACCTACTGAGACCCCACGCTGGCTTCATGTTGGTTCCGCCAGTATGTTGACTCGGTGGGTAATCTCAACGAACCCTGGGCGATGCGACCGTTGTCACCCGGAGACAAGATTCGGCGTGTGGAGCGGAGCCATTTTTCAGTTGGGTCGCTGTACTGGGCTTACGTGTTAGGGAACATTCTCAAACTACACCTCCTTCTGACGGAATCGCCCCCTAGATTGGCCACCCGCGGCCCTCAAAGGACAAAATCAAGGCGAACAATACACTGGTGGGGGTTCGGACGTAACCTTTACTAAAGGAAACCTCCAACGGTATTAATGGCTGCCAGATTTCCACAGGTTTCCTATAGGGTTCTCGCCGAGTCGATTGACTTTCGTGACTTTCGGCCCGGCGGCTCTCTATGGCGATACTGGCCTTAAGAGTCATCAGAAATCTGCTACAGGTTCGCTTATGTAGTGAAATGAGGTGTGATTCATTATCAATCCCATCCGTCAACTCTGCCCATACACTAAATTGAGTTTACTGACGCTTCTGAATCCCATTTGTCGACTGGTTGATTGGTTTGGGGTCAGGAGGTCGGGGGATACAGACGTAATCTGACCGACTTCGCCGCTAGGGTGGGCATACAAGCCTGGGTGACAATTTACCGAGGCCAGGGACCACGACAAGGATTTGCCTACGTTTGAACCCCAGAACCACGGGGAACGATATACCAGGACCCCAGTTCACCACGGCCACACGAGGAACGTATAAAGTGCAGGGTGAGTTCGAGGTCTCTGCATCATCCTCCCGTCTTTGATCCACTCTTCCACCTCCATTCACGAAAGCGTTGATTGACTCAGTACGCCAGTTCAAGCCGAGGTTTCAAATACATTGGCGTTAGAACCTGTACTACCATAACCATCGGGTCATCAGCACCGATTTTTTCATTGCCTGCAGTGGCCCCATTGCGTTCGTCCGGGGTTCTCGGATCATCCCGTTCGAACCTGGCGCTCCGATTTGTAGCTGCACCTTCACCCGTCGAGTTATCGAAGAATGCGAGTGTACGTGGTAAAATCGGCGTCCAAGACCGCCGAATCCCCGATGCCCGCCGAAAGAACGTTGCAAAGTTACGAACTCCTTTCGTGATCGACCTTTCGCACTGAACCTCATAAACCCTGGAGTTTGCGTCAGCTGCAGAAGTCTCTGGGACCTCGAGTGGTCCCAGTGATATGAAACGCTAAGCTGGGTTCCTAACGCACAATGCGAACCGACATTCAGTCTCAAAGTACGAGCTGGAACTTGTTGAGTTAGCTGTACCATGAATCGAGGGTAAGAGCCAGGGAAGAGTAGTCCCACGGAGAGTGGGGGTTTGGTCATATCTGCCATTACCCTGAACAGACGTTCGAATAACGTGAAACTAAAAAGCATGCAAACGACCACGAACCCCTGATCACTTTCGGCGTCGTTAGCAGACCTCCGAACATAGAATTATACACCCCTTCGTGAGCCAGCACAATCTCATCATTCGTTCGCCTTACACACCGTGGGTTGGGGTATTCCGTGCTTATCCGTAACGCCTGGTCGCTACTCTTTCGTGAGCGGATCCGCAATGTCCTCGGAGAACGCAACGTAATTATCCCGGTTGATATCCTGCTTTCCAAAGGACCTGAAGTCCAGGATGATGCGAGGATCGGCTCTGGGTCCGACTTCAACATACGAGAACGAATCACGGCGAATCTGGACATGATACTCGTCCTCATCATTGTACCCAATCGTGAGTTGAGGTTCCGGGTCATCGAATGGGATAGGGAGAGGATCGTGGGGGTGTTTGGCATTGTGAATTTCAATCGCTTCAGGTAGTTGGGGCTGGTATAGATAGCATCGATTATGGACCTCTTAAGGACGACCTACCGATCCATCAGACGAGCCCTCAAGGGAATAAAACGCTACTCAAACTTGACAGAAAGTCGTCGACTGTTTGCCGAGGTAACGGCCAAGCGCCTGCGGTCGGATGGGACTGCTCCATAATATCTGGGGGGTACGGCAACAACAAATGTCTAGAAGGAGTCATGGCTTGGGTCCACTTGTTTCGAGACCTCTCGCGTAAAATTACCTGGGCATACACGATAACATTGGTCCTCAAATCCCGGAGGAGTGCAGCACTAACAGAATCGTCGTTTTTCCTACAAGGGTATGACCCGCGTCTCATCCCGGATGGACAATCTGTCGCCGTTTATAGCATCACCAAGCACCGTGTTTGGTCCTGTTCAGGCGACGGGCTCAGGGTTATCCTCGCTTCGCTCGACGCCAAGGGAATGTTTTTGATTTCACGATCGGGAAACGGTCCAGTGACGGACGGATATGTCAAACTCGTTCTCGCTGACGTCCAGGAGTTCCGTAGCTTGTCCAAGCGGTTCCCCAAACCCGGACCGCCGAATGGGAGAGTTGACCCACTTATCAAGGTGGTGAACCGCTGCCAAAGCAATGAGATGTGGTTGTCTCTGACATTGGCACACTCACGCATCAGGAAAACTGCGTGTTGCTTTTGTTGCTTTTCATGCTTGATCGGCGGAAAAGCAAGAAAAGCACGGCGCTGAAAAGCAGCGATCACGATTGCCAAGCACATTGCAAAACCAAAAAGCACGAA
>Ga0307511_10001301_pt1 | contig 26468 bp, 22 predicted proteins | sample 13_EM_MG_FD_200266 | JGI IMG/M metagenome (GOLD analysis project Ga0307511, IMG submission 200266) | Populus trichocarpa ectomycorrhiza microbial communities from riparian zone in the Pacific Northwest, United States - 13_EM | ecosystem: Host-associated > Plants > Roots > Unclassified | place...
TTGACCTCTCCGCCTGCCCGGCGGCGAGGACGTTCTTCGCGGCATTGTGATCCCGATCATGCGCGACGTCACACCCCGGGCAGGTCCACAACCGCATCCGCAACGGCATGGCCTCCATGACGTGCCCGCACGCCGAGCATGTCTTCGAGCTGGGCAGCCAGCGACTGACCTTGCGCACCACACGGCCCTGTCGTTTGGCCTTCTCCTCCAACAGGCGCACGAACTGCGCCCACCCGGCATCGCAGATCGCCCGAGCCAACCGCCGATTTTCACCATGCCCGCGACGTTCAAGTCCTCCACGTAGACCGCTTGGTTCTCGCGGACCAACATGAGGGCCTGCTTGTGGTGATAATCCCGCCGGGCACGGGCCACCTCGGCGTGTTGGACGGCGACCTTGCGGCGCGTCTTGGCCCGATTCTTGCCGCCCTTGACACGGCGGGCCTTCTCCCGTTCCAGGCGGGCGAGCTTGCGCATTTTGCCGGCGAGATGTCTCGGGTTGGGGATGTCCCTGCGCTGCCCGTCGCTGGTAGCCACCGTCACCAGCCGAGCGATGCCCAGGTCCAGGCCGCATTCCCGGTCGATCGGCAGCAGCGGTGTCGGGGCGACCTCGACCACGAACGAGGCGCAGAAGTGGCCGTCCGGCTCTCGGATGACCGTGACCGAGCTGGGCTTGGACGGCAACTCGCGGGACCAGCGGACCCGCACGTCCCCGATCTTGGCCAGGTACAGGCGGCCGTTCGGTCGGAGTGTGAAGCCGTTGCGAGTGAACCTGGCCGGCTGCCGATTGTCCTTACGGGACTTGAACCTCGGGTGCGCGACCGGATGGCCTCTGCGGCGCTTGGCCATCGAGTCGAACCAGTTGCGAAACGCCCGGTCCGCGTCACGGACCGACTGCACCAACACCACCGACGCGACCTCGCCTAGCCACTTCCGGACGTCGGTCGTCTTGGCCAGGGCGACCACCCTGCGCTGGACCTCGGTCGGGCTAATCCTCTCCCCAGCCCGACACGCCTCGTCCCGGCACCGCAGGGCGTCGTTGAACACCACCCGGGCACAACCGAACATGCGCGCCAGCATCGCCCGTTGCCCTGTGGTCGGGTCGATTCGGTAACGGTATCTGACCTGCACCATCACATTCCATCAAACACACGTTCGACAACGCGGAGAGTTGGCCGCGTTCCTGTCGCCCACCGACGCACAGGGATCGACCACCGCCGACCCGAAGGCCAGGACTTACGTCGGCCTAGTCCCTGTCAGCTCTATTACGGACGGTCCGGGCCAATGACGCTCGGCGAACGTGGACAACCGCCCGGCGCGCCGAAGTGGCAATCGATCACTCTTCTGGAGCAGACTGGCGCATCCGCAGTGTGACGTAGATTACGGAGGCGCCAGTGCGCGTCGAGTTCTCCTGGGAGCCGGAACCGGCCGATCGGCGCGACGCCCTGCGCGTCGTCGCCCCCGCCGTCCGGTTCGCTCCCACCTTCGCGGTGTGCCTCGTGATCGTGGCCGCCGTGCTGCTGGTCGCGGGCAACACCTCGGCCGCCGTGTTGAGCCTGGTCGCCGCCGGTGCGGTCGCCGTCGGCGTGCCGTGGCAGGCCCGCCTGTTCTACCGGGACGCCATGTCCGCCAACCAGCGCGTGCGGGCCACCGCCGACGAGTTCGCGCTGCGCATGCACGGCGCCGGGCTGCCCGACGAGGTCGTCTGGTCGTCGCTGCAGGGCTGGCAGGAAACCGAGCACGGCATCGTGCTGCGGATCGGCGCGCGGGCCCACGGCCCGGTGTACGCGGTGCCGCACCGGGCTTTCGCGCTGCCGTCCGACGAGCACATGTTCCGCGAATTGCTGATCCGCCGGGTGGGTCCGACCGGTTGATCCGGTCCGCGTCTGTAATGTCGGTAGGCGTGTCCTGTCCGAGCGCGACGCTGGTCGTCTGGACGTCTGCCTGGCTGCACGGCGCGGCCGCGGCCGACGACGTCCTTGACGCCCTCCAGATCTGGGCCGAGCTGCACGAAGTCGTCGCCGACGACGACGGCACCGCGACGGCCCTCGACCTCCCCGGCCCCGACGAGATGCCGGCAGCCCCCGCGATGCTGCTCGCGGCGCTGCGGCGCACCCAGGCCGGCGATGGCCGGCTGGTGCTGCCCGTGCCCGGCGACACCCGGGGCCTCGGCGGCAACGGCCCGCTCAACGCCACCGCGGTGCGCGCCGGGCAGGCCATGGTGCTGCCGGAGGCCGGGCTCGGCATCGTGCCGCGGCTCGTCGCGGACCAGGTGATCCGGTGGACGGTGTTCGACCTGCCGGAGATCGTCCCGCCCGAGCACGTGCCGCTGGGCGAGGCCGAGCACGGGCTGGCCGGCGCGATGCGGCAGGCCGCCGCCACGCTCGTGGACCTCGACGTGGCCCGGCACCGGCCGAACGTCCGCAAGGAGATCGAGGCGGTCATCGCCAACCAGCCGCGACCGGGGTGGCCGGACGGCATGCCGGCGCGGTCGCTGCGGGTGTTGCAGCGGGCCGACGAGGTCGCCGCCATCCTGGAGGTCGCCGCCGGCGACGCCCCCGGCGGCGCCATGTCCGCCTCGGCCACCCGAGCCCGGGAAGAGGCGCTGCGGCCGCTGAACGACGCCGTCCGCCGAGCCCGCTGCGCGGCCGTCGAAGAAGCGGTGCGGGTCCTCAGCGACCACGCCGACAAGAGCCGTTGATGTCATGAAGGGCCCCATCATGACGTCCAACGTCATGATGGGGCCCTTCATGACGTTGGACGCCAGGATCGGTCCGTTGATCTTGGGCTACTGCTTCATGCCCAGGGCCGCGTAGTCGTACATGCCGTAGCCGTCGCTGACGAAGACGTTCGTCGCCTTCGCCGGCCGGTACAGCAGGGACTTCGCGACCACGCCGGGCAGGATGTAGGCGTCGTCCATGACCCGCTGGTCGACCTGGCCCCAGATCTGCTGGCGGGCGGTGGCGTCCTCGGTGACCGAGGCCTTGTCCACCAGCTGGTCCACCTCCGGGTCCTTGACCCCCAGGTTGCTGTTGCCGCCGGTGGACCGGATCACCCGGCTGTCGACGATCTGGCTGAAGTAGCCGAAGCCCTCCGGCCAGTCCGCCTGCCAGCCGTACACCATCAGGCCCAGGCTGTTGGCCTTGGCGAAGTCCGGCTTGCCGGCGTACAGCTTGCCGTAGTCGTTCTGCGGGTACGGCTTGATGGTCAGCTTGATGCCGACCTTGGCCAGCGACTGCTGCAGCGACTCGGCCGTCGCCTTCTCCCTGGGCCGCTCGGCCCGGTAGGAGATGTTGGTGCTGAAGCCGTTGGGCTGGTTGCAGGCCTGCAACTCCTGCTTGGCCTTGGCCTCGTCGCCGGTGTGGCCGCTGGACGGGTAGGGGTCGAACGCCTTCGCGCCCGGGATGACCGGCGGCAGCAGGTTGGTGGCGATGTCGCCGCCGATCGAGCCGCCGTACGCCTGCTGGTAGGAGGCGCGGTCGGTGGCGTACTCGATGGCCTTGCGGCAGTGCACGTTGTCCAGCGGGGCGACGTCACCGTTGATCGCGGTGTACCAGAGCCGGGCCTGGGTCGGGTTGTCGGTGCTGCCCTTCAGCTTCTGGTCGGCCAGGATCTTGCCCTGGGCCGCCGCCTGCACGCCCACGCCGGTGACGTCGAACTCCAGGTCGCCGGCCATCAGCCGCTGGTCGATGTCGTCGGCGTTGACGTTCAGCGAGACCTGGAAGCTGTCGGGCAGGGCCTTGCGGATCGGGTCCGTCTTCGAGTCCCACTGGTCGTTGCGGACCAGCGTGAAGCCCTTGCCCAGGGTGTTCTCGCCGAACTTGTACGGCCCGGTGGACAGCACGTGCTTCTTGTACTCGCTGCCGGTGTCCTTGGCCTGCTCCACCGGCATCGTCGAGGGCAGCATCGCGAAGTAGTCGAAGCTGGCGAACGGCTTGCCCAGATGGAACACGATCGTCGTGTCGTCCGGCGTCTCGATCGCCTTCAGGTCGCCCTTGTCCTTGTAGGGCGAGGTGTAGCCCTGCAGGTCCAGGTAGTCGTTGAAGTAGGTCGGGCCGTCCGGGAAGACCGTCTTGTCCAGCGACCGCTCCACCGCGTACTTGACGTCCTTCGAGGTGACGGTGACGCCGTCCTCGAACTTCACGCCGGTGCGGATGTGATAGGTCCACGTCTTGTCGTCGTCGCTGGCCTTGCCCAGGCCGGTGGCCAGGTCCGGCGTCAGCTTCGCGCCGTCCTGGCCGGGGGCGGCGGCGAAGGTGAGCAGGCTGCGGCCGTACAGCCGGGCGAAGTCCCACTCGTAGCTGTAGTAGGAGTCGGCCGGATCCAGCGAGTCCCAGTCCCCCGAGTTCGCCATCCGGATCGTGCCGCCCCTGGCGTCCGACGGGTTGGACACCTTGCCGACCGCGGCGTTGAAGGTGCTCGCGCCATTGCCCTGGCCCCCACCTGAGCCGCCACAGGCCGTCAGGCCCGTGGCCAGCGTCGCGGCGGCGGCCACGGCCGCCAAGATCCGCATCCTCTGCATGTTCTGGTCAACTCCTCCTGTGCGCAGGGTTGCCCGAGTTAACCCGAGTCCCCTGGCCGCGGTCGAGTGGGGATGTCGCCGGCGGGCGTAGGGTGTCCTCGTGAAGCCATGGGTGTTCGTCCTGCTCGGTGTGGTGTTAATGCTGCTCGGGCTGTTGTGGGCCGCGCAGGGGCTGGGGTACGTGACCGGCAGTTTCATGACCGGGTCCCGGCTGTGGGCCACGATCGGGCCCATCGTGGCGCTGGTGGGATTGTGGTCGCTGGTGACGGGAGTGCGCCGGCAGCGAGCGCGGTAAGCCCTTACGGCCGCGCATTCGGGCAGCCGGTTTCCCGACTGCCCCGGCGCTTATCAGACCGCGCCGCGGCCGGCAAGGGGCCGCGGCCATCGGCCCGCCGGTGATTTCCCGAGCCTTCATCATGTTCACGGGAAACGCTCGTCCTAGGCCCGGAGCCGTCCGAGTCGGACAACGACTGGTAGACAGTCGGCATGCCGATCAGCCGACTGCCCATCGACGAGCAGATCGATGCCCTGCGCGAGACCCTCAGCCGCAACACGGTTTTAACCGAGGTGCTGGCCCGCGCCGCCGAACTGGAGCTGCCGGGCTGGTATCTGACGGCTGGCTGCGTGTTTCAGACCGTGTGGAACGTGGTCAGCGGTCGGGCCGCGACCGACGGCATCCTCGACTACGACCTGTTCTACTTCGATACCTCCGATCTGTCCTGGAATGCCGAGGACGCGGTCATCCGAGCCGGGGGCGTGGCGTTCGCGGACATCGCTGCGACCGTTGAGATTCGCAACGAGGCGCGTGTGCACCTGTGGTACGAGCAGAAGTTCGGGGTGCCGTGCGCGCCCTACCCATCCACCGAAGCGGCGATCGACTCGTTCGCCGCGACCACGTGCTGTGTCGGCGTCCGAGTCGAACCTGACGGGCGTTGGCGTGTCTACGCTCCGCATGGCCTAGCCGACGTGTTCAACCTCGTCGTCCGACCGAACCCGGTCCAAGCGCCCCGCCACGTCTACGAGGCCAAGACAACCCGGTGGCGCAAGCAATGGCCAACCCTGACGGTACTGCCCTGGCCGACGAACTAACGGCTCGGGCGCCGGGCCGGGGGCTCACAGCAGGCTACGGCGCAGAACTCGCCGTTGGCGGTGCAGCCCAGGGTCTCGAACGAGGAGAGCTTGCGGGCCTCAGCGTCCGAGAGGTGTTCCTGGATCAGCTCCACGACCATCGCGGCGAACCGGGGATCGGGGCCGGGGGTGGCGGCGCGGGCGAAGCCCATGCCGTACGACTCGGCCCGCTCCCGGGCCTCGGTGTCGAGGTCCCACACGACCTCGAGGTGGTCGCTGACGAAGCCGACGGGGCACACCACGACATTGCCAACACCCTTGGCGTGCAAGGCGTCCACATGATCCACGATGTCGGGCTCCAGCCACGGCACCTGCGGCGGACCGGAACGGGACTGCCAGACGACGTCGTACTCCAGCACCCCGACCTCGGCGGCCACGAGCCGGGCGGCCTCGGCGATCTGGCGGGAATACAGGTGCCCGCCAAGGGAAGCGGGGCCGGCGGTGGCGTCGAAGGAGTTGGGGATGGAGTGGGCGGTGAACACCAGGCGGTAGTCGTCGAACCCGGCCGACGCCGAACGGACGGCGTCCGCGAAGGGCAGGACAAAGCCGGGGTGGTCGAAGAACTGACGGACCTTCACCAGCTCGGGGGCACCAGTGCCGACGGCGGCCCGGGCCCGGAGGATGTCCTCGTCGTACTGCCGGCAGGCGGAGTAGCCGCCGTAGGCCGAAGTGGGAAACACCAGTGCACGACGAACACCGTCGGCAAGCATCTTGCCGACGGTGTCCTCGATCATCGGATGCCAGTTGCGGTTGCCGAAGTAGACCGGCAGGTCCACCGCGGCCGCCGCGAGGGCCGCGCGGATGGCGTCGATCAGGTCCCGGTTGAGCTGGTTGATCGGGGACACGCCGCCGAAGTGCAGGTAGTGCTGGGCGACCTCGTCGAGCCGCTCGGGCGGCACACCCCGGCCCCTGGTCACGTTCTCCAGGAACGGCCGGACGTCGGCCTCACCTTCCGGTCCGCCGAACGACAGCAGCAGCAGCGCGTCCACACTCACGAGCCCCATCTAACCCCGTCACTCGGGGATCGCGGACCCGGCCCTCCGCTTGCCGCCCTTGCTGCTGCGCCGCATCACCGGGACCACGATCGCGATGCCGGCCATCACCGCGGCGATGACGAACACCCCGATGCTGCTGTTGTTGTCCGACGTGACCTGGGCCGCGGTCGTCACCGGCGTGATCGGCGGCGCGGTCGGCGAGGGCAGCGCGTTGTAGTTGACCAGCCCGGTCTGCTCCAGCACGGTGATGTGGTCGAGCACCGTGCTCATGCAGGTGTTGGCGAAGTCGCGGATCAGCGAGTTGCGGGTGCCGGTCCGCACCGTGGACAGCAGCTGGTAGACGGCGCCGTGCTGGTCGCGCAGCGGCCCCACGAAGGCGCGGTCGAAGTCGATGCCCGGGGCCGAGTTCTTCATGTTGGTGAGGAAGCCCTGCTGCTCGGGCAGCGGCTTGGTCGGCAGCGTGACGCCGAGCTCCTTGGCGATCTCCACGTTCTTCTGGTTGAGCATGGTGTGACCCATGATCAGGTGTTGCCCGGCGGTGCGCACCGCCGGATTGTTGGTCATCGTCTGTGCCATCTCGCCGCTGGGCAGCTCCCACGAGCCGGCCAGGGCGACCTTGACCAGCATCAGCCGGTCCGCCGGACCCACCGGCCCCCACTGGCTCTGCGTGACCTCGGTGCCGACGTCCAGCGGGTTGCTCGGGTCCTGCTGCCCCTGCCCTGTGCCGCCGGCACCGGCCGCGGCCGCGGCCTGCGACGTGCCGATGGAGCAGCCGGTCAGTGGCAGCAGCGTGCCGATCCCGAGCACAACGAGGACGGCGGCCTTGCGCACCGTGCGAGAGATCACCGGTCCGACCACCTTTCCTGGATAACCATTGCTATCCGGCTTTACGGGGTGGACCGGTGACCCGATCACTCACACCAGTCGCCGTTACCTTATCGTGATCTGAATCGCTTCAGCGAGCACGTCGAGGCCGTCATTCAGGACATCTGTCGGGATGACCAGCGGCGGCAGCAGGCGCAGCACGTTGCCGAAGGTGCCGGCCGTCAGCACGACGACTCCCCTTGCGTGGCAAGCCTTCGCGATCCGCCCGGCCAGCTCGGCGTCCGGCTCCAGCGTGCCCGGCTTGACCAGCTCCACGGCCAGCATCGCGCCCCGGCCCCGCACGTCGCCGATGGCCGGGAAGCCGGCGGCCAGCTCCCGCAGCCGGGGCAGGGTGAGCTCCTCGATCGCCCGGGCCCGGGCGTTCAGGTCCTGGTCCCGCATGATGCCGATGGAGGCCAGCGCGGCGGCGCAGGCGACGGGATTGCCGCCGTAGGTGCCACCAAGGCCGCCTCCGTGCACCGCGTCCATCACCTCGGCCCGCCCGGTGACGCCGGCCAGCGGCAGCCCGCCGGCGATGCCCTTGGCCGTGGTCACGAGGTCCGGCACGACCTGCTCGTGGTCGGACGCGAACCACGCGCCGGTGCGGCAGAAGCCGCTCTGGATCTCGTCGGCGACGAACAGCACGCCCTTGGCCGCGCACCAGTCCGAGATCGCCCGCAGGAACCCGGGCGCCGGCACCACGAAGCCGCCCTCGCCCTGGATCGGCTCGATCAGCACGCACGCCACGTTGTCCGCGCCGACCTGCTTCTCCAGCTGGTCCAGCGCCCGCGCCGCCGCCTGCTCCCCGGTCAGGCCGGCCGGGTCGCGGAACGGGTAGGACATCGGCAGCCGGTACACCTCCGGCGCGAACGGCCCGAACCGGTGCTTGTACGGCATGTTCTTGGCCGTCAACGCCATCGTGAGGTTGGTGCGGCCGTGGTAGGCGTGGTCGAACACCACCACCGCCTGCCGCCCGGTGGCGTGCCGTGCGATCTTGACGGCGTTCTCCACCGCCTCCGCGCCCGAGTTGAACAGGGCCGAGCGCTTCTCGTGCGAGCCGGGGGTGAGCTCGGCCAGCTGCTCGCACACCTCCACATAGGCCTGGTACGGCGTCACCATGAAACACGTGTGAGTGAACTTGGCGACCTGTTCCTGAACGGCCGCCACCACCTCCGGCGCGGCCGCGCCGACGCTGGTGACGGCGATGCCGGAACCCAGGTCCACCAAGGTGTTGCCGTCGATGTCGTGCAGCAGCCCGGGGCTGGCCGACTCGACGAACACCGGCAGCGTGCTGCCGACGCCGGCGGCCACCGCCCGCTGCCGGCGCAGCTGGGCGGCCTGCGACTGGGGACCCGGGATCTCGGTGACGAGCTTGCGGGCAAGAGTGGGCGTGGCCACGGGCATTCCTCTCTATACGGTGCTGCGGACGCGGCGGTGCCGGACCAGGCCGACGACCAGCACCAGCACGCCGACGAGCAGGCTGAGCAGCAGTTGGGAGCGGGCGTCGGCGTCGAAGGCCATGCCGGCCAGCAGCACGACCATCGCCGCGATCGACACCCAGGTCAGGTACGGATAGCCCCACATGCGCAGGGTCAGCCGCTCGGGCGCGTCCCGCTCCAGCTGGCGGCGCATCCGCAGCTGGGACACGGCGATCACCATCCAGACGAACACCGCGATCGCGCCGGAGGAGTTGGTGAGGAACAGGAACACGGTGTCCGGCGAGACGTAGTTGAAGACCACCGTGACGAAACCGACCACAGTGGACACCAGCACGGCCGCGGTCGGCACGCCGGTGCGGCCGATCCGGCCCAGCGCCGCCGGGGCGTCGTCCCGGCCGGCCAGCGAGAACATCATGCGCGACGCCGTGTAGAGCCCGGAGTTCAGGCAGGACAGCACCGAGGTCAGCACGATCACGTCCATCACCGCGCCGGCCGCCGGCAGGCCGATCCGGTCCAGCACCGCGACGTACGGGCTCTTGGCCACGCCGGCGTCGTCCCACGGCAGCAGCGTCACCACGATGGCGATGGAGCCGAGGTAGAACACGATGATCCGCCACACCACCGAGCGCACCGCGGACCGCACCGCGTGCCCCGGGTCGGCCGACTCGCCGGCGGCGACGGTGGCGATCTCCGCGCCGAAGAAGGAGAACACCACCACCAGCATCGCCGCGAACACCGGCGACGCGCCGTTGGGCAGGAAGCCGCCGTGCCCGGTCAGGTTGGACAGGCCCGGCGAGGCGAAACCCGGGATCAGGCCGAGGATCGCCACCACGCCGACCAGCAGGAACACCGCGATCGCGGCGACCTTGATTGAGGCGAACCAGAACTCGAACTCGCCGTAGGAGCGGACCGAGAACAGGTTGGTCACGGTCAGCAGCGCCATCAGGATCAGCGCCCACGTCCACTGCGGCACCTCGGGGACCCACCGGTGCACGATGCTCGCGCCGGCGGTCGCCTCGACGCCCAGCACGACGACCCAGAAGAACCAGTACAGCCAGCCGATGGTGAAGCCGGCCCACGGGCCGATGGCGCGGTCCGCGTAGGCCGAGAACGACCCGGTCTCCGGGTTGGCGGCCGACATCTCGCCCAGCATGCGCATCACCAGGATCACCAGCAGACCGCACACCGCGTACGCGATCAGCGCGCCCGGTCCGGCCTGTTTGATCGCGGCGCCGCTGCCGACGAACAGGCCGGCGCCGATCACGCCGGCGATGGCGATCATGCTGAGGTGGCGGCGTTGCAGGGTGGACGCCAGCTTTGGTGGTGAAGCGGTCATGCGCGGCTCCGGTCTGTCAGGGCTTCGGTCCACGGTGGTCGGCGGGACCGCCGGGGCCAAGTAGCCTGTTTGGACAAGTCAGCCCGAATTGTTCGCCGAACTGTCGAGGACCGCCCGGTGACCCCCACTCTCGCCGCGCTCGTGGACCGCCCCGACCTGGCCCTGCGGGTCCGGGCCGGCGGCGAGCACCTGGACCGGCCGGTGCAGTGGGTGCACACCAGCGAGCTGGCCGACCCGACGGCGTTCCTGGAGGGCGGCGAACTGCTGCTGACCACCGGCCTGTGGGTGCGGTCCGGGGCCGCCGACTACGTGCGCCGGCTGCACGCCGCCGGGGTCGCCGGACTGGGCTTCGGCACCGGGCTGACCTGCGCGGACGTGCCGAAGGTGGTGATCGTGCAGGCCGACGCGGTCGGGCTGCCGGTGATCGAGGTGCCGCGGCAGGTGCCGTTCATCGCGATCAGCAAGGCGGTGGCCAAGGCGGTCGCGGCCGAGGAGTACGCCGCCGTGACCCGGGCCTACCAGGCGCAGCGGGCCCTGACCTCGGCCGCGGTGCGGGCCGACGGGGTGACCGCGGTGGTGCGGCAGCTGGCCCGGCGGCTCGACGCGTGGGCGGTGCTGCTCGATCCGCGCGGCCTGGTCCGGGCCGGCGACAGCCCGCTGGTCGGGTCGCTGAAGGCCGAGCTGGGGCGGTTCCGCGATGGCCCGGCCAGCCTCACCTTCGAGCTGGACGGGGACGAGATCACCGTGCAGACCCTCGGCACCGGCCGTCGGATCCGCGGCTATCTGGCCGTGGGGCGGGCGACCCGGCTGACCCGGGCCGACCAGCAGGTGTTGACCACCGCCGCGTCCCTGCTGACCGTGGGCTTCGAGCGTTCGCACGCCGTCGAGGCCGCGTCGCGGCGGCTGCGCGGCGGGCTGCTGCGGCTGTTGCTGGCCGGCGAGACGGCACTGGTCTCGGAGATCGCCGCCGACCTGTGGGGCGAGCTGCCGGCGGCGCCGGTGCGGATCGCGCTGATGGCCGGGCCTTCGCGCTATCGGCTCGCGGCCGTCGATCACGTGGACGATTCCGGCGAGGCCGCGTTCCACGCCGAGCACGGCACCGAGTCGCTGCTGGTGGTCGGGGCCGAGACGGAGCTGCTCACCGAGCTGGCCGGCGTGCAGCTCGGCGTCTCCGATCCCGTGCACTACTCGTCCCTGTCCCAGGCCTTGAAGCAGGCACAACGGGCCTTGGCCGCCGCGATCCGGGCCGACCTGCCGGTCACCCGGTTCTCCGAGCTGGCCGACGACGGCGTGCTGCGGCTGGTCGATCCGGAAGTCGCCGGCGTCTTCGCGGACCGGTTGCTCGCCCCGCTCGTTGAACACGATGCGACCGGACGGGGCGAGCTCATCGCGTCGCTGCGGGCGTGGCTGGCCCACAACGGCCAGTGGGATCCGGCAGCGGCGGCGCTGGGCGTGCACCGGCACACCCTGCGGCACCGGGTCGCCAAGGTCGGGCAGCTGCTCGGCCGGGACCTGGACGCCGCGGACACGCGGGCCGAGCTGTGGCTGGCCCTGCGCCTGAGGGATTGAGAGGACCGGGTGGAGGAGAAGGCGGCACGGCTGCTGGCCGACGGCGTGCTGGCCCGGGTGCCGGACCTGGCCGACGAGCTGGTGCGCGTCATCGCCGAGCAGAACCCCGGCTACCGCCGGATCAACGTGGTGTCCCGGGACGACCTGCGCAAGTCCTGCCACGACAACATGATCGGCGTGCTCCAGCTGATCGGCCGGGACGGCTCCGACGAGGAGCAGCTGTACTCCGCCGCCCGCTGCACCGGCCGGCGGCGGGCCGAACAGCGCATGCCGCTGGACGACGTGCTCCGCTCCTTCCGCCTCGGCGGCCGGCTGTTGTGGCAGGCGTTGGTGGAGCAGGCCCGCGCCGACGGCACCGTGGACGCCGAGGGCCTGCTGGAGATCGCCACCTGGCTGTGGGAGGTCGTCGACTCGACGTCCGCGCAGGTCGCCGCCGCCTATCACGTCGCCGAGCAGCAGCTGGTGCGGATCGACGAGCAGCGGCGCGCCACCCTGTGGGAGGGGCTGCTTCGCGGCCGGGGCAAGGACTTGGCCTTCGCCCACGAGGCCGCCCGCATCATCGGCGTCCCCGTCGACGGCCCCTACGCGGCGGTCGTCGCCGACGTCGAGGACGTCAACGCGCCGGCGTTTCTGCACCGGCTGCTGGCTGAGCACGGCGTCGACTCCGCGTGGCAGCTGCGGGCCCACATGCTGGTGGGACTGCTCTCCTTGGATTCACCCGAATTGGGCATTGTGCTGAAGGTGCTGCGGGATGCGCTCACCGTGCCCGCCGGCGTCTCCCTGGTCGTGCACGGCCTGGCCGACGTCGACGTCGCCTACCGGCAGGCCACCCTGGCCCGGCGTTCCATCCAGCCCGGACGCGTCGAGGTCGCCGCCCTGGCCGATCGGTTGCCGGAGGCCCTGGTGCTCAGCTCCCCCGAACTCGCCGAGCACCTGATCCGGCTGCGGCTCGGCCCGCTGCTCAAGATCCCCGTCGGTGAGCGGCGGATCCTGTTGGACACCCTGGAGACCTGGGTCGCCACCGCCGGCTCGGTCAGCCGGACCGCGGAACTCGTGCACTGCCACCGGAACACGGTGATCAACCGCCTGAGCCGGATCGAGGCCGTCACCGGCAACGACCTGAGCACTGTGCCCCACCTGGAGTTGTCGTTGGCGCTCAAGGCGTCCTGGCTGCTGCCGCCCGGACCACTGGCCTGAACTCCGCAACTGCGGAACGTTCGGGCCACACCTGCCGCAGATGCGTGTCCCCCAGATACCGTTGTGCATCCTGCACAGTCTGACTACGCCAGAAGTAGGCATCCGCGTCATGGCGACGTCGTGTGAGCGGTGACACACTCCGCGCCATGGCCGAAGACCTCCGTCGCCGTAGGTTCCTGGGTTATCTGCTCGCCGCCCCGACGCTGGCCGTCGCGGTGCAGTGGTTCGATCCGCCGCGGGCCGACGCCGCCGTGCCCACCCTGCCCCAGCCCGAGGAGCTCTTCGACCTCGGCGACCTGCAGAACCTGGCCGCCACGCCGACCGCGAACCTGGTGTCGGTGCAGATGAACCGCGACGGCAGCGCCTCGTTCGCGGTGCCCCGGGCCGAGGTCGGCCAGGGCATCACCACGGCCGTCGCGATGATGGTGGCCGAGGAACTGGACCTGCCGCTGGACAAGGTGAGCATCACCCTGGCCGACGCCCGGCCGGAGCTGCTGATGAACCAGCTGACCGGTGGCTCCAACTCGGTCCGCAGCATCTACACGCCGGTGCGCACGGCGGCGGCGATCGCCCGGCAGCAGCTGGTCGCGACGGCCGCGAAGCAGTGGGGCGTCAAGGATTCCGAGCTGACCACGCGCAACGGCGTGATCAGCCACGCCAGCGGCCTGACCGCCACCTACGCCTCGCTGGCGGTGGCGGCGGCCAGCTCCAAGGTCGAGGCCGCGACCGTGCAGCTGAAGGCCACCGCGGACTTCCAGGTGCTCGGCACGCCGCAGAACCGCATCGACGCCCGTGACATCGTCATGGGGCGCAAGACGTTCGGCATGGACATCCAGGTGCCCAACGCCAAGCCGACCATGGTCCGCCGGCCGCCGACGATCAACGGCACGGTCCGCTCGGTCAACAACACGGCGGCGGTGCTGGCCATGCCCGGCGTCACCGACATCGCCGTGGTGTCGCACGGAGTCGCGGTGCGGGCCGACACCTTCGGCCAGTGCATCGACGGCCTGCGCGCGCTGGACGTCACCTGGGGACCGGGCACCGTGGACGGCACGTCCGACGCGTCGGTGTTGGCCCAGTTGAAGAAGGCCGAGCTGCCGATGCTGGTGCCGGGCCTGCTGACCGAGGTGCTGGACGCCGAGTTCACCTTCGCCTTCGCCAGCAACAGCGCGCTGGAGACGGACAACGCCATCGCCGACGTGCGCAAGGACTCGGCCGAGATCTGGTCCAGCCTGAAGGTGCCGATCGTCGCCCAGGAGGACATCGCCGCCCAGCTGGGCCTGCCGGTCGGCGCGGTCAAGGTGCACGTGGTGCAGGGCGGCGGCTCGTTCGGCCGGCACCTGTTCCACGACGTGGCCGCCGAGGCCGCGGAGATCTCCCAGAAGATGGCCAAGCCGGTCAAGCTGATGTGGTCGCGCACCGACAACTTCCGGCAGGGCCGCACCCACCCCATGTGCACCTCGCGCATCCGCGTCACCTACGCGCTGGGCAACGTGGTCAGCTACGAGCAGCGGCACACCAGCGTGCAGACCGAGTTCAGCCACGGCCTGGGCGAGATGCTCACCTCGTTCGCGGCCAAGCTGCCCATCGCCGGCAACCTCAGCTTCGCCGAGTCGATCTTCCTGCTGACCCAGTCCTCGCCCTACAACTTCGGCGTGACCACCCAGCTGCTCAACGAGATCCCGGTCAAGTTCAACACCGGCAGCATGCGCAACATCTACTCCCCCAACGTGGTCACCGCCCAGGAGCTGGTGGTGGACCAGCTGGCCGCGAAGATGGGCAAGGACCCGGTGACGTTCCGGCGGGCCTTCCTGCGCGACGCGCGGCTCAAGGCGGTCTTCGAGAAGGCCGTCTCAATTGGACAGTGGGGCCGCGCGCTGCCGGCCGGGGTGGCGCAGGGCATCGCCGTGCACTCCGAGTACCAGGGCGCGGTGTGCTGCCTGATGGAGGTCGACGCCCGGCCGGAGACGGTGAACCGGCCGGTCGCCGACGGCGTCACCGGGCCGCGGGTGACCAAGGCGCTGCTGGTGGTCGACCCCGGCTTCGCCGTCAACCCGCGCGGGCTGGAGGCGCAGATGATCGGCGGCATCAACGACGGCATCGCCACCGCGCTCACCTCCAGCCTGCACATCAAGGACGGCCTGCCGCTGGAAGGCAGCTGGGACAACTACTTCTACACCCGGCAGTGGAACACGCCGCCGGACATGCAGGTGGTGATCGCGCCCAGCGGCGGCAACCCCAGCGGCGCCGGCGAACTGGCCGTCGCCCCGGCGATGGCCGCGGTGGCCTGCGCCTACGCGCGGGCGGTGGGCAAGATGCCGACCACCTTCCCGATCAACCACGGCACGCTGAGCTTCGACCCGCTGCCCACGGAGCCGTCCACCCCGCAGTCCCCCACCGACGGCCTCGACTCCGCCTTCTGAGGAGAACCCGCATGTCCAGTCACACCTTCGTGCTCAACGGCGAGCGGGTCACCGTCGAGGTCGCCGACGACGTCCGGCTGCTGTGGGTGCTGCGCGACCTGCTCGGCGTCACCGGCCCCAAGTACGGCTGCGGCCTGAACGTGTGCAAGGCCTGCACCTCGCACATCAACGGCAAGGCGTTCAACCCGTGCTCGGTGCCGGTGTCGGCGATCAAGGCGGACGACGAGATCACCACCATCGAGGGCCTGCCGGCCACCGTCGGCCAGGACCTGCACCCGATGCAGGAGGCCTGGCTGGAGACCGACGTCGCCCAGTGCGGCTTCTGCCAGCCCGGGCAGATCATGACCGCCGTCGCCCTGGTGCGGAAGGTCAAGGCCGAGGGCCGGGCCATCACCGACGCCGACCTGGACTCGATCCGCAACATCTGCCGCTGCGGCACCTACTCCCGCATCCGCACCGCCATCAAGTCCGGCGCGGCCAAGATGTAGCCGCACCACGGCCCCCTTTTTTCGCTGAGAAGGGGCCTTTCCTGGCGCTGGACGCCAGGAAAGGCCCCTTCCCAGCATCAAGAACTGGATCCAGGAGGCGTTCGCCCCCAGCCGCGTCCCCGCCTGAGCCCGACCGCGGCATAGGTCACCGTGACATAGCCTCCTCCCTAGGTTACAGTGACCTATGTGTGGGTGGACATCGTGATGCTGGCCAATCTCGCCAAGGCCCCGGCGCACGGCTACGAGCTGCGACAGCGGGTCGAACAGGGCCTGGGGACGACGCTGTCGAACAACTCCCTGTATCCGACGCTGCGCCGCTTCACCGAGGCCGGCGCGGTCACCAGGACGCCGCAGGCCCAGCGCGGCCGGCCGACCCGGCACGTCTACGAGATCACCGACGTCGGCGTCGAGATGCTGCACGACATGCTGGCCGAGCTGCCCGACGAGTTGGCCGCCGACCAGGCCGAGTTCATGGCCCGGCTGGCCTTCTTCGACCGGCTGACCATCGCCGAGCGCCTCGCCGTGCTGGACGCCCGGACGCGAGCGGTGCTCGCCCGCGTCGCGCGCACCGACCAGCACATCGGCTCCGTCGACCAGGACGGCTGGACCCGGATCGTGCTGGACGAGGTGCTCAGCCGCTCACACGCCGAACTGCGCTGGCTCGAGACCCTGCGCGTCCGGGCCGCGGAACCACCACTGGAGGACTGACATGACCACCACCGAATCCCGGCTGCGGCTGCCCTTCAAGCGGGCCAACGCGGTCGACCTCGCGCCGCTGTACCGCGTGCTGAACCGGGAGACCGCCCCCGTCGAGGTGATCACCCCGGCCGGCGATCCCGCCTGGCTGGTCACCCGCTTCGAGCAAGCCCGCCAGCTGTTCTCCGACCCGCGCTTCGGCCGCTCGCACCCGGCCCCCGAGCAGGCCTCGAAGGTCTCCAACGCCGCCATCCTCGGCGGCCCCAGCCTGGACTACGACACCGAGCAGGCCTCCCACAAGCGGATGCGGTCGCTGCTGGTGCCGGCGTTCTCCGCCACCCGCATGCGCAAGCTGTCCGACCACGTCCAGCAGCTGGTGGACGCCCGCGTCGACGAGATGATCGCCGCGCACGACGCCGACCCCTCGCAGCCGATCGACCTGCACCAGCAGCTGTCGTTCCCGCTGCCGGTGCTGGTGATCTGCGAGCTGCTGGGCGTGCCGTACGAGGACCGCGAGTACTTCGCCGCCCTGTCCAACCGGCTCGGCCGGATGGACATCGGGGCCGAGGCCCAGGCCGCCTCCGACGAGCTGCGCGAGTACATGGTGCGGCTGGCCGACCAGAAGCGGGCCCACCCCCAGCAGGACGTGGTCAGCGACCTGGTCAAGGCCCAGGCCGAGGACCCCACGTTCAGCGAGTACGAGATGACCCGGCTGGCCGCCGGCCTGCTGTTCGCCGGGCACGAGACCACCATGACCCGAATCGACATGGGCGTCGTGTTCCTGCTGTCCGACCTGGCCCGCCGGGACCGCTTCGCCGCCGACCCCGACGGCCAGGCCCAGGCCACCGTCGAAGAGGTGCTGCGGATGACCGCGGCCGGCGAGCTCGGCCTGCTGCGCTACGCCCACGAGGACGTCGAGATCGACGGCGTGACGATCAAGCGCGGCGACTGCGTGCTGCTGTCGTCCAACGCGGCCAACCGGGACCCGTCGGTGTTCACCGACCCCGACGAGTTCGACCCGACCCGCTCCCCCAACATCCACCTGGCCTTCGGCCACGGCGCGCACTTCTGCATCGGCGCCAGCCTGGCCCGCACCGAGCTGCGGGTCGCGCTGTCCACGCTGCTGCGGCGGATCCCCGGCCTGCGGCTGGCCGTCGCGCCGGAGGACCTGGAGATCCGCCCCGGCTCCGTGGCCGGCGGCCTGGTGTCGGTGCCCGTCACCTGGTGACTCCGCTTTTCGCCACATGTGCGCCACATTCGACTCCCAGCGCCATGTGTGCGCCACATGCGCTTCCCATTTGCGCCCAGACGCCAAGTAGGAAGCGCATGTGGCGAAGAGGTGGGGGGATCAGAACTCGCCGTTGACCACCCGCAGGGCGAGCTGGGTTCGATCGCGCAGGCCCAGCTTCCGCAAGGTGCTGGAGACGTGGTTCTTCACGGTGCCCTCGGTGATGAAGAGGGAGGCGGCGATCTCCCGGTTGGACGCGCCGGCCCCGACCAGGCGGGCGACCTCGACCTCACGGCTGGACAGCGTGGGCTGGGCCGGCACCTCCCCGCGCAGCTGGGCGACGACGCGGCCGGCGACCTGGTCGCTGAGCACGGTGCCGCCGGCGGCGGCCCGGCGGATGGCGGCCACCAGGTCCTCCGGGGAGGCGTCCTTGAGCAGGAAGCCCCGGGCCCCGGCCTTCAACGCCCCGAACAGGTACTCGTCCTCGTCGAACGTGGTCAGCACGATGCAGGCGACCGACGGGTGAGCCTCGGTGAGCCGGGTAATCAGCTCGATGCCGTCCATACCCGGCATCCGGGCGTCGACCAGGGCGACGTCGGGCCGGCACTGCGGCACGACCGCGAGGGCGTCGGGCCCGCTGCCCACGTCGGCGACGATGTCGATGCCGTCCTCGATCTCGAGCAGCTTGCGCAGGCCGCTGCGCATCAGGATCTGGTCGTCGACCAGCAGCACGCGCACGCTCACTGCCGCACCTCGCTAGCGCTCGGTGTCCGCGTTCGCGGACGCTCTGCGCTGAATGACTCGCTCGCAAGCTCGCTCATCGGCGCCGCACCGGCAGGTCGGCCCGCAGCTCGAAGCCGCCGGCGGGGGCGTTGCCGGCGACCAGCACGCCGCCGGCGGCCGCGGCCCGCTGGCCGAGCGACGAGAGCCCGAACCCCTGGCTCAGGTCGGACGCGCCGCGGCCGTCGTCGCCGATGCACAGCGACACCCGGTCCTCGCTGAAGCACAGCAGCGCCTCGGCGCGGCGGGCGTTCGCGTGCCGCAGCACATTGGTCAGCCCCTCCTGGAGCACCCGGTACAACACCACCTCAGTGTCGCCCAGCAGCGGCTGTTCCGGGCCGTGGACCCGGAAGTCCACCTCGATGCCGGTGCCGTCGAAGGTCCGCGCCAGCGCGGCCAGCGCCTGGCTGCCGGTCCGCCCCTCCAGCGCCAGCGGCCGCATCGCCCGCACCCAGCGCCGGGTGTCGGCCAGCGCCTCCCGGGTCAGCTCCTTGGCCTGGGCCACCTCGGCCCAGGCCTGCTCGGGCCGCTTGTCACGGAAGCGTTCCGCGTTGGTCAGCCCGACCTGGATGACGGTCAGGTAGTGGCCGACCGAGTCGTGCATCTCGCGGGCCATCCGGGCCCGCTCCTCGGCCACCGACAGCTCCCGCACCTGGTCGGCGTAGGCGCGCAGCTCCTGGTGCGCCTCGGCCAGCTCGCCGAGCAGCCGCTGGGTCTCGGTCCGCCGCCGCCGGGCCTCGGTGACGGCGGAGGCCAGCCCGGTGACGAAAACGGTCAGCACCAGCACCACCAGGCTCTGGATGCACGCCGCCAGCACCGTGTAGCCGGGATAGGTGAGCGTGTCGACGAAGGTGAACGCGACAAAGCTGGCGGCGACGATCACGGTGGCCCGCACGCCGAACACGAAGGTGCAGTTGGCCAGGGCCAGCAGCAGCCAGATGTCGGTGGAGTTGTACGAGGACAGCAGGCTCAGCGCGACCATGCCGCCGATGAACGGGACCAGCGCCAGCTTGCGGGGCAGCGGCGCGGTCGGATCCCACGGCATCGCCAGCCAGGCCACCGTCAGCACGCCCAGGCAGACCAGCGGCCACAGCCCGTACGGCTGGGGCTGGCGGGCGAAGTTGGTGACCTCGGCCACGGAGACGACGACGATGGTCGCCCAGAACATGGCCCCGTACAGGGCCGGACGGCCAGCGGCCCGGTCGGGGGGCCACCCTACCCGACCGGGCCGTCGAGACTCCTGCGCTGGCGAGAACGTCGACTTTTCGGAGCCCACGGCACATAACGGTAGCCAGCGCGGGCCCAAGAAGCATCGCCCCGGCGGCATGCAACCGTCCCATGACCAAAGTCATGGGTGTCCGGGGCTCAAAGCCCTACATGCCGACGGCGTGCACCCCGCCGTCCACCCACACCATTGAACCGGTGGTGGCCGGCAGCCAGTCGGACAGCAGCGCGCACACGGACTTGGCGACGGGCTCCGGGTCGGCCGGGTCCCAGCCCAGCGGCGCCCGCTCGGACCACGACTTGTCCAGGTCGACGAAACCGGGGATGGACTTGGCGGCCATGGTGCGCACCGGGCCGGCGGCGATCACGTTCACCCGGATCTTGCGCGGCCCCAGGTCGCGGGCCAGGTAGCGGGTCACCGACTCCAGCGCGGCCTTGGACACGCCCATCCAGTTGTACGACGGCCACGCCACCCGGGCGTCGAAGTCCATGCCGACCACCGAGCTGCCCTCCGTCATCATCGGCAGCAGCGCCTTGACCAGGGACTTCAGCGAGTACGCCGACACCTGCACGGCGGTGGCGACGTCCTCCCACGGCGCCTCCAGGAAGTCGGCGCCGAGTGTGGAGGGCGGCCCGTAGGCGATCGAGTGCAGCACGCCGTCGACGCCGTCGAGGTGCTCGCGCACCTTGGCCGGCAGCGACTCCAGGTGCTCCGGGTTCGTCACGTCCAGCTCGAGCACCGGGGCCGGCTCGGGCAGCCGGTTGGCGATCCGCTCCACCAGGCTGAGCCGGCCGAACCCGGTCAGCACCACCTTGGCACCCTGCTCCTGAGCCACCCGGGCCACGTGGAAGCCGAGTGAGGCGTCGGTGATCACCCCGGTGATCACCAGGCGCTTGCCGTCGAGCAGTCCGGTCACGTGCTTTCCTTTCCAGAAGGTCTTGTTACTCAGTGGCCCATGCCGAGACCGCCGTCGACGGGCAGCACCGCGCCGTTGACGTAGGCGGCCCCGTCGGAGGCCAGGAAGGTGACGGCGGAGGCGACCTCGGTCGCCGCGCCGAAGCGGCCGGTCGGGATCTGCGCGAAGGCCTTGTCCTTGACGTCCTGGGACAGCCCGGCGGTCATGTCGGTCTCGATGAAACCGGGCGCGACCACGTTCGCGGTGATGTTGCGGGTGCCGAGCTCCCGGGCGATCGAGCGGGCCACGCCGATCAGGCCGGCCTTGCTGGCCGCGTAGTTGACCTGGCCGGGCCCGCCGTTGAGGGCGACGACGGAGGAGATGTAGATGATCCGGCCCCAGCGGGCGCGCAGCATGCCACGGGTGGCCCGCTTGGTCACCCGGTACGCGCCGGTCAGGTTGGCGTCGAGCACCCGGGTGAACTGCTCCTCGGACATCCGCATCAGCAGCGTGTCGTCGGTGATGCCGGCGTTGGACACGAGCACCTCGACCGGCCCCTGGTGCGCCTCGACCTCGGTGAACGCCAGGTCGACCTGCTCGGCGTCGGTGACGTCGCACTTCACCCCGAACAGTCCGTCGGGCACCGCCGAGCCGCGGTGCGTGATGGCGACCTTGTCGCCCTGCGCGGCGAACGCCTGGGCGATGGCCAGGCCGATGCCGCGGTTGCCGCCGGTGACCAGTACGGACCGTGCCACTGATGCTCCTCGTCTCGCGGGTGTCGCGTGCGAGGCTATCTGTTACCGGCCGGTCGGCCCGCATCGGTGGTAAGTGATAGACGTGACGTCGAGGCTGGTTGAGCGGCTGCGGGCCGAGTTGGACACCGAGGTGGACGGCGAGGTCCTGGCCGATCCGGGGACACGCGCGATGTACGCGGCGGACGCGTCCAACTACCGGCACGTGCCGGTGGCGGTGGTGCGGCCGCGGAGCGTGGAGGCGGCGATGGCGGCCGTGGGGGTGGCGGCCGAGCTGGGCGTGCCGATCACCAGCCGCGGCGCCGGCACGAGCATCGCCGGCAACGCCTGCGGCGAGGGGCTGGTGGTGGACTTCTCCCGGCACCTGACCAAGGTGCTGGACGTGGACCCGGTCGCCCGGACGGCGGTGGTGCAGCCGGGGGTGGTGCCGGATGTGCTGAACGGCATCGCCGCGGAGCACGGGCTGCACTTCGCGCCGGATCCGTCGACGCACAGCCGCTGCACGATCGGCGGGATGATCGGCAACAACGCCTGCGGGGCGCACTCGGTGGCGTGGGGCAAGACCGTCGACAACGTCGAGTCGCTGGACGTGTTGCTGCCGGACGGAACCCGCTTCGACGCCGGGCCGGTCGCTGAAGCCGTTCTGCCGGTGCACCATGAGCTGCGGACGCTGCGGGACGACGTCATGGCGGCGGTGCGGACCGGTTTCCCGCGCATTCCCCGCCGGGTGTCCGGCTACAACCTGGACCAGTTGCTGCCGGAGAACGGCTTTCACGTGGGGCGGGCGCTGGTCGGCAGCGAGGGCACCTGTGTGACGGTCCTCGGCGCGACCGTGAAGCTGGTGGAGGTCCCGCAGCGGCGGGCGTTGGTGGTGCTGGGTTTCGAGGACACCTACGCGGCCGCTGATCAGGTGGTGGCGCTGCTGTCGCTGGATGTGCTGGCGATCGAGGGCGTCAACGAGGACATCGTGTCGATCCTGCGCCAGCGCAAGCCCGGCACGCCCGGTCTTCGACTGTTGCCGGAGGGACGGAGCTGGCTGTTCGTGGAGACGGTCGATCCGGACGCGGTGGTGGCGGCGATGCCGGGCGCGACGGGTTCCGTGGTCGTCTCGGATCCGGTGCGGATGCGGGAACTGTGGCGGATCCGGGAGGATGGGGCCGGTCTGGCCACCCGGATGCCCGACGGGGCTGAGGCGTGGTCGGGTTGGGAGGACGCAGCGGTGCCGCCCGAGCGGCTCGGGGCGTACCTGCGGGACTTCGATGCCCTGCTGGGCCGGCATGGCCGGCGCGGGCCCACCTATGGGCACTACGGCGACGGCTGCCTGCACGTGCGCATCGACTTCGACCTGCGCGGGCCCGGCTACCGGAAGTTCCTGGAGGAGGCCGCGGACCTTGTCGTCTCGCACGGGGGTTCGCTGTCCGGCGAGCACGGCGACGGGCAGGCCCGCTCGGAGTTGTTGCCGCGCATGTACTCTCCCGAGATCATGGCCGCCTTCGGCCGGTTCAAGGCCGTCTTCGACCCGCGCGGGCTGATGAACCCGGGCCGCATCGTCGACCCGCTGCCACTGGACGCCGACCTCCGTGTAGTTGTTGCCCCGTCCCGGATTCCCGTGCGGTCAGAGCTTGCTCTGCACGCCGACCAGGGCTCGTTGGCGGCGGCCACCCGCCGGTGCGTCGGCGTCGGCAAGTGCCTCACCACCTCCGGCGGCGTGATGTGCCCCAGCTATCGGGCCACCCGCGAGGAGAAGCACTCCACCCGCGGCCGGGCTCGGCTGCTGTTCGACATGCTCAACGGATCGGTCATCCGTGACGGTTGGAAGTCGCCCGAGGTCCGCGAGGCGCTGGACTTGTGCCTGTCCTGCAAGGGATGCAAGCGTGACTGCCCGGTCGACGTGGACATGGCCGCCTACAAGGCCGAGTTCCTGCACCAGCACTACCGCGGCCGGCTGCGGCCCATGTCCCACTACTCCATGGGTTTTCTCCCCCTGTGGCTGGCCCTCGCACCCGGCCTCGTCAATGCCCTCGGCAACAACCCCTTGGTCAAGCGGCTGGGCGGCATCGACCCCCGACGGCGCATGCCGGTCGTCCACAGCCGGTCGTCGTTCTGGTTGTCACACAAGGATCAGGTCGGCCACACCGGCACGGACCCGGTGGTCTTGTTCACCGACACCTTCACCAACTATTTCGACCCCCACATCGGCATCGACGCCGTCACCGTGCTGGAACACCTCGGCTTCCGGGTTTCCTTGCCGCGCAAGCGGGTCTGTTGTGGACTCACGTGGATGTCCACCGGACAGCTCGGCATGGCCCGGCGGCTGTTGAAGCGCACCGCCCGCATCATGGACGGCTCCTCCACCCCCGTCGTCGGCCTGGAGCCCAGTTGCACCGCGTTTTTGAAGAACGACGCCCTTGAGCTGACCAACGACCCCGCCGTCCGGCGACTGGCCGGCCGGGTGCGAACCTTCGCCGAACAGGTCGCCCCCGTGATGAAACCCTTGGGGGACACCAAGGCCGTCATGCAGCCCCACTGCCACCAGTACGCCGAACTCGGCGTCGACGCCGACCGCTCCGTCCTGCGCACCGCCGGCGTCGACACCGCCGTCCTCGACGTCGGCTGCTGCGGCCTCGCCGGCAACTTCGGCTTCGAGGCCGGCCACTACGACGTCTCCGTCGCCGTCGCCAACCACGCCCTGCTGCCCGCCGTCCGCGCCACCGACGCCACCATCCTCGCCGACGGCTTCAGCTGCCGCACCCAGATCCAGCAGCTCAGCGGCAAGGAGCCCGTCCACCTGGCCACCCTGTTGGCGGGGATGATCGGCTAGTCGAGCGGTTGCGTCGCGGCCGGCCACGGCAGGTTGTGCCGGGCACGGTTGTGCAGGCCCGGGCACACCACCTTGGCCACGGAGAACTCCTCCATGGTGCTCAGCTCCACCCGCAGCGGCTCGGTCCCGGTGACGGCGGCGATGGCGCCGCCCAGCCACTCGACCTCGTCGCGAACGTCCGCGAACTCCCGGCCGAGGCCGGCGGTCGCGGCCCGGAAGTCGGTGGGGTTCGGGTCCGCGGTCGGCTTCCGGGTCGAGCCGCGGTGCACGTAGGAGTACACGGTGGCCAGGTCGTCGCGGGCGCCGCTGATGGCGGTCAGCCGGCTCTGCACGGCCTCGGTGATCGCCCGCGACATCGCCACGCCGACCGAGGAGTGCGCGCCGGAACCGCCGGACAGCACGGGAAAGTCCTCGCTCCACACGAACGCGGCGAAGCACGGCACCGGCAGCCGGCTGGTGACGCTGAAGACCTCGAGGAAGACGCCGCTGCCGTTGATCCGGTCGATCAGCTCCCGGCACACCGGGTCGTCCACAGTGGCGGTGTCGATGGTGGTCCGGCACGCGGGATCCAGGAGGCCGCGCAGGATGTCCCGTTCCACAGCCTCGTACACCGCGTGCAGGGTGGCCTCGTCGGCGGAGTTGCCGGAGGCCAGCCCGTTGCTGCTGACGCGCAAGCCACGCGGCTGCCACTCCGTCAACGGGTCGATGGACAGCCGGACGGTGTCGACCGGCACCGGGACCGTACGCCCGCTGGACACCCCACGGGCGAGGATCCAGTCCTGCGGCGTGCGGGCGGTGAGCATGCTGCCGATGTCGTGGTCCAGGTCCTCGAACCGGTACGGCAGGTCGAGCTCCGCGGCCGGCAACGCGCGCACGTCGGGCGCCGGGCAGGCGTACTCGGCGTGCCACATCTCGATGGACTCCATCACCGCCGAGATCTTCGCCAGCAGCAGCGAGTGGCCCTTGCCCTGGGACACGGCCAGAGTCCGGGCCAGCGGCCGAGCCGCCATGACCACCGGGATGCCGATGTGGTCCAGCCCGGTGACGTCGGCGACCCGGGTGACGCCGAAGTCGGCCAGTCGCGGCTCGATCAGGTCCCAGCTGGCCTCGGGCGAGCGCACCCGGTGGGTGCCGGTGAAATAGACCTTGGCGGTCACGCGGCTGCGCCCGGGTGGTAGCGGCGCAGGAAAAACGGCCGGCTGGCGTCGATCGCGGCCGACTCGGCCGGGAATCCGCGGTCGCGCGCGGCGGCGTCGAACTGTCGGGTGTCGCAGTCGGCCGGCAGCGACCAGGTCTCGATCAGGTGGGCCCGCAGCTTGTCCGCCTTCAGATGGTCGATGTGCTTGAAGTACGCCTGCTTGGCCACGACGTCGTTGAACCGCGAGCAGTCCGCGACCGCGGCGGCCACGTCGTGCTCGCCGAGCAGCCGCTCGGTCGCGGCGTCGGGTTCGGCCAGGTTGATGTCGAGGCGCGCGGACCGGACCAGCATCGTCAGCCAGGCCGCCCGGTCGTCGAGGGTCGCCAGCTCGTCGTCGGTCAGCCAGTCGGCGCGCTGGAAGTCGACGCCCTGCCGCCGGGCCTCGGCCAGCGCCGCGTCCTCGCCGCCGCCCCCGATCCGGTGCAGGACGAAGTCGCGCCAGCGGCGGGGGAAGTCCACGTCGTAGAGCTGGAGGTGGCGCAGTTCCGCCGCGCGGCCGACGAAGGCGTCGCCGACCAGCCGTCCGGTGAACTCCTGCTGCCATCGGTGCAGGAAGGCCGTCCGCCACAGATCGGGCGCCACCCAGTCGAGATCCGGCTGGTCTGCTGGGAGTTCACGCACGTACCCGAGTGCGGCCCGCGCATCGATCAGCTTCAGGTTCGCCGCCGCCGGGTCCGCGGCGACGGTTCGCCGCACCCTCTGGACATCCGCAAGCAGATGGGACGGCGCCACCGCTTCGATCGCCGACCATGACCGCCGCGGATACGGAATTTCCCGGGCCAGATCAAGGATTTCCGGCGGGGCTTGGCCCATTTCGACGGTGTGCCTGATGTTCACCAGGGCCTCGCTCAGCGGCCGCCAGTCCGGTGCCTCGGTGTGCACGACCGCGACCTCGTCGTCGGCCTCGATCACGCC
>Ga0307511_10001302_pt1 | contig 26466 bp, 20 predicted proteins | sample 13_EM_MG_FD_200266 | JGI IMG/M metagenome (GOLD analysis project Ga0307511, IMG submission 200266) | Populus trichocarpa ectomycorrhiza microbial communities from riparian zone in the Pacific Northwest, United States - 13_EM | ecosystem: Host-associated > Plants > Roots > Unclassified | place...
AACCAAGTACCATCGTTTCAGCAACTTCCGGGTGCCCATCGCTGGAACGGTGGATGCAGGATCGATCGCGGAGGAGCTCATGCCACTCAGACCGCTGCGCAACGCCACGATTTCGTTCGGCCTCGTCTCGATCCCGGTTCGCTTCTACACGGCCACGAAATCGGAGGACATCCACTTCAACCTGCTTCACGAAAGCTGCGGCTCGCGAGTCAACCGCAAGTGGTGGTGCCCGCATCACGAGAAGATCGTCGACTCCGACGAGTTGATCCGCGCCTACGCGATCTCAAAGAGCAAGTACGTGACGTTCACGGATGAGGAGATCGAGACGCTGGAGACGGATGACAATCGCGCCCTGGAGATCACGGAGTTCGTCGATCTGCACGAGATCGATCCGGTTTTCTTCGAGAAGGCGTACTTCCTCGGGCCGTCGCCTGGCGGCGGGAAAACGTACCGGCTCCTTTCGCAGGCCATGAAGAAACAGGACAAGGTGGCCGTGGCCAATTGGGTTTCGGCGGGCAAGCAGCATCTCGTCGTGCTGCGTCCCTACGAGAAGGGACTGGTGCTGCACACGATGTACTACGCCGACGAGGTGCGCGATTTCGACGCCATCGATCTCGAGGAAGGTCCGGTACGCGAGAAGGAAGTGCAGCTCGCCGAGATGCTGATCAACGAGCTGACCGAGAAGAAGTTCGATCCGCTGGCCTTCAAAGATGAATACCGCCGCCGCCTGCTGGACCGCATCCGCGCCAAGTCGAAAGGCAAGACGATCGAGCCGGAGGAAAAGGAAGAAGAGAAAGGCGCCGAGGTCATCGACATCATGGAAGCGCTGCGCAGAAGTCTGGACAAGGGAGGCAGCAAGGCGAGATCCGCGCGTTCGCATCGCGCGCGCAAAACGACGGTGAAGAGGAGGAAGCGGGCGTCGTGAGTGAGTTGCCGGGTTGCCAAGTTGCCCGGTTGCCGTGATGGGTTGCTGAGTTGCAAGGTTGCTGAGTTGCTGCGACAGAGCAATGATTCAGCGATTTAGCAACCAAGCAACCAAGGTAACGCGGCAACCTGGCAACTCGGCAACCTGGCAACCCGCATCCAAGCACCAGCATCCAAGCAACCACCACCCATGCCAGACCTTCTCAAGAAATACCGTTCCATGCGCGACTTCGGCGATACGCCGGAGCCGTCGGGTGGGAAGCCGAAGAAGACGAAGCTGCCGATCTTCGTCATTCAGAAGCATGCGGCGACACGGCTTCACTACGACTTCCGGCTGGAGATGGAGGGAGTACTGAAGTCGTGGGCGGTGCCGAAAGGGCCGTCGTACGACCCGACTGTGAAGCGGCTGGCGATGATGACCGAAGACCATCCTTACGATTACGCCGCGTTCGAGGGCGTCATCCCCGCCGGGAACTACGGTGGTGGAAACGTCATCATCTGGGATAACGGAACCTGGGAGCTCGTCGAGCCGGAAGATCCGGTCGAAGGGATCAAGTCGGGCAAGCTCGCCTTTCGAATGTACGGGAAGAAAATGTTCGGCGAGTGGGCGCTGGTGAAGATCAAAGGCCGGCCGGGGAGCAAGGGAAACGAGTGGCTGCTCCTCAAGCATCGTGACGCATTCGCGAATGTGGACATCGACGTGACGGAGCTGGCTCCTCGCTCGATCATTTCGAATTTGACCGTCGAAGAGATCGGGGCCTCGAAACGGACGTGGCAGAGCAACCGTCCTGCGTCCGGCAAACATGCGCCGACGCTGGCCAGCAAGCTCGAAGCAGAGAAGAGCGCGAAGAAGAAAACTACGAAGCGGGCGGCGGCGCGACCGAGTCGATCTGCTCCAGCGCCAAAGAAAGCAGCTTCCGCTCGGAGTCGAAGCTCGCGCGCAGGATCCCCTCGGGCAGCGGCACCCACTCGACGTCGTCCACCTCGCTAAGCTGTGGGACCAGCGTTCCGCCGGCGTAGCGCATCAGGTAGAAGTCGACGCTCTTCTTGATCAGCGTGTCGCCGGCCCGGAAGTAGTACTCGATCGTGTCGAGCAGCCGGATGATCTCCGCGTCGAGCCCCGTCTCTTCCTGCACTTCGCGAATTGCAGCCTGCTCTGATGTCTCGCCGGGCGAGACTGCGCCCTTCGGCAGGCCCCATCGCGAACGGCCGCGCGTGGCGATCATGGCCACGAACGGAGCGCCGTCGCGAAGGTCGATGACTGCGCCGCCCGAGGAGTGCTCGTTGCGAGTTTTCCGGCGCGAGTCAGGCATTCAGGGAGGATTCTACTTTTTCATGATCGACAGAGCTATTGCCGCGAGACAAGCGGCAAGGAGACCGCACATCAGCGTCGAAAGCGCCGGCACGTTGCTGACGACGAGAAACGACGTCGGATCCGACGATCCCGGAAGAGACGGATCGTCCGACTGGCGCGTGGCGTCGTTCGTCCCGTTGGCGTCCGAATCGTAGGAAACCGTCCCGGAGTTCGTAATCGTCGTCCCGACCGTACCGTTGTGAATCGTGGCCTGAATGGTGATGGTCACGCTTCCGCCGCCGGGGATAGCGCCGTTCCAGGTAACCGTGTTGGTGCCGATCGTCGCCACAGCCGTTCCGCTCGTGGCGGTTGCCGTGATGAGTGTGAGTGAGGAAGGCAGTACGTCGGTGAATTCGTTGCCGCTGTTGTCCGGCTGCGTCAGCGTGCCCGAGTTCGTCAGGACGATCGTGTACGTCACGACGGTGCCCTCGGGACGCGGCGAACCTCCGTTGACCGACTTCGAGGCGGTAACGTTCGGAGGCGTCGCTACGACGGTCGAGGCAGTGGAGGAGTTGTTGGCGCTGCTGGAATCGGGAGAGGCGCTGGTGACCGTAGCGGTGTTGTTGATCGCCGTCCCGACTGGTGTACCCGGATCAATGAGGACGGTGAGGGTGAAGGTTGCGTTGCTGGCCGCCGCCAGCGAGGCGATTGAACATGTGATCGTCCCGTTGGCGCCGGGCGCCGGCGTCGAGCACGACCATCCTCCCGGAGAAGAGAGGGAGGTGAACCGCAGCGCGGCCGGGAGAACGTCTGTCATCGTGACGCTGGCGGCGTCGCTCGGGCCGTTGTTCGTAACGACGATCGTGTACTGAAGCGTAGCGCCCGGCTGGGGGACGGCCGGTGCGAGCGTCTTCGTGATCGCCGGGTCCGCAAGTACGGCGGACTGCACGCTCGCCGAGGCCGAGTCGTTGATGTGGAAGGAATCGTCGGGGGAGGTGACGGTGGCCGTTGCTGAGATCGTGCTTCCCGCGGGGAGCGCCGAGTCAACCTTGGAGACGACTGGGAACGTCGCTGTTTGCGAGACGTTCAACGTTCCGGTCTGTGTGCAGGTCACGGTTCCGTTGGTCCCGGTGGGCGGAGTGCTGCACGACCATCCACTCGGCGGCGACAGCGAGACGAACGTGGTTCCCGGCGGAAGGGGAAGATCGACCGTAGCGGTGGAACCGACACTCGGGCCGTTGTTCGTAACGGTCATTGTCCACGTCAGATTCGCCCCAGCGTTTACCGGATTCGGGGAACCGGCGATGGCGATACTGTAGTCGGGCTGCGGCGTGACGATCACGTCGACCGTCGCCGTGTTGTCGTTGTCGGAAGGATCGGCGGTAGTGCTTGTCACCGTTGCCGTGGTGCTGAAGGTTCCGGACGCGTTGGGCGGAGTCGAGGCGGTCACGGTGAAGAAGACGGTTCCCGGCGCAAGCGAGGCGATCGTACAAGTCAGCGTCGGCGCCACGGTTCCGGGAGGAATCGAGTTGCAGGACCAGCCGGGGGGGATGACGTCCGATTGGAAGGAGACCCCCGAGGGGAGCGGGAAGGTCATCGTCGCATTCGCTGCGTCGTCAGGGCCCTCGCTGCTGACTTCAATGACGTAGTCGAAGTTGGTTCCCGCGGGCACCGGCTGCGGTTGTGCGACCGTCACCTGGATCGATGCACTCGCTACCTGGGCTGATAAATCATTCGGGAAAAGGATAAATACGAGAAATAGCACACCCGCCACGACCATACAGAAACGGAACATTAAGTACCTCTCGAACTCTCGGATCCACACGAAGCATTATCTGGCAACCTCGTCATTTTTGAAGCAAATGCGTGACGTACCAGTGAAAAAGGGGTACGATTTTTTCCGTCACGCAACGCGACACTGGAGGTTCATGATGCCTGGGCTTGGAACCATCACCCTCATCGGCCTCGTAGTCCTGGTGGTGCTGATCTTCGTTTACCTTCGGCTGCGCGGCACCGATCGCCTCGAAGAGATCCTGACCAAGCACCGCGCCGCGGCTCGCGTCTGCAGCCGGGCATGTCTGCTGGAAGGGATGGAGCAGATTCCGGTGGCTCTCATCCTGACGGCCGACACGATCATTTACGAGAATGCCGATCTGCAGGCTTCGATCGATGTTTCCACGATCGAGGAGGTCGAGTACGACGACGAGACAGCCACCGGACACACGATTGCCGGGAGAGTGCTGCGCCTCCGCGCGCACAATCACGCCTTCGAGTTCACGCTCGATCTGCCGACGGCGAAAAAGTGGGAAGAAGCGCTGCCGGCACGCCGGATCGATCGCGCCAAAGCGGTCTGACGGAATCGCATCCGCCGCGAGCGCTGTTGTGTGAGTTCCGCGTCGGGGTGTAGCGCAGTCTGGTAGCGCACCTGCTTTGGGAGCAGGGGGTCGGAGGTTCGAATCCTCTCGCCCCGACCATTTCCTTCCTGACCACGTCCCCGTAGCTCAGTCGGATAGAGCAACAGCCTTCTAAGCTGTGGGTCGCAGGTTCGATCCCTGCCGGGGACGCCACCGGCGACGCGCCGGGGCGTTGGTTGGCCTGGCCTCCGCCTACAGTGCTTCGATGGGCGCCAGTTTGCCGAGGTGGGAACGCGATGGCGGCCGAGCCTTGCGGCCCGGCCTTGCCGGCTCGTCAGAACGATCTGCGCGAGGCGGAGTCGTCCGGACGGAAAGTATTGCTGTCCGGTCGCGGCGACGGGCCGCGCTCAGGCTCGGCGAACGTTCCGCGATCGTTGGCTTGTCCGATGTAGTTCGGAGCTTCGGTGGTGTCGCTGGCATTGCTAACCGGCATGTTGTTCTCGCCGGGCATCGGTTGACGGGTTCTTCCGCGGCTGTGGCCACCTTCGCGTCCGATGGCGGACATGTGAGCGCGATCGCGGCTCACTGCTTCGCCGCCTTTCCGCCCAGCGACGCGTGCTTCTTCGGATGTAAATTCGTGGGCGGTTCCTTTCGAATGGGCCGCCCGTCCACCTTTGCTTGCAATCTCACGCTGTTTGGACGGATCCATCGACGCAAAACCGCGCTTGCTCGTATTAGCCATGAGTGTCTCCTTGAGTTCTTCAGTCGGTACTGCGAGAACTGCTACGAACTGCGTGAGGCGAGCTAATCGGCTTCACGAATTGTGCCAGTGACTCTGCAATAACTAACAGTTTCGGATAGAGTGGGCCCTCGGGGAATTGACCTTCACCGATTCGCATTCTGCGCTTTGCATTTGGCACCACGGTTGAGCCACGGAGAGATGGGTGAGTGGCTGAAACCAACGGTTTGCTAAACCGTCGTAGGGCCTAAAGCTCTACCGAGGGTTCGAATCCCTCTCTCTCCGCCAGCGCGCACGGCGCGCCTCGTTGGTTGGCCTAGCCTCGGCCGGCAGTTCGTACTAGGCGAGGGCACGTTCGACTGCTTCGATTGTTGCGTCGATTTCGATGGTGCGCTCCGGTGGTACGTTGCGGAGAATCGCGTCGGTATCCTTGAGCAGGTTGCCGGTCAGGACGCAGACGACTCGCTCATCCCCACTCATGACTCCGGCGGCGCGCAGTTTTTTCACGCCCGCCAATGTCGTTGCTGATGCCGGCTCGCAGCCGATCCCCATCTCATCGATCTCGCGCTTGGCCTGCATCAGCTCGTCGTCGGTCACTTCTTCGACGATGCCATTCGTGAGCTGGATTGCGGACACCGCCTTGGCGTGACTGACCGGATCGCCGATGCGGATGGCGCTGGCAATCGTCTCCGCGGCGATGCGATGTCGTTGCGTGAACGCATCACGGTAGCTGCGATAGAAAGGATTCGCGCCGCTGGCTTGAATCGAGGCAAGGCGCGGCATCGACGAGATCCAGCCGGCGTCGAACGCTTCGCGAAGCGCTTTGCCGAACGCGCTCGTATTGCCGAGGTTTCCGGCCGGGACGACGATCCAATCGGGAGCGTTCCACTCCAGATCCTGCAGCAGCTCCCAGACGATCGTCTTCTGTCCCTCGATGCGGAACGGGTTGATTGAGTTGACGAGATAGATACCGAGGCGATCGCTCGCTTCGCGGACGAGCTGCATCGCCGCGTCGAAATCGCCGCGAACGGCGAGGGCGGTTGCTCCGTAGGCGAGCGTCTGGGCCAGTTTTCCGGTGGACACTTTTCCGGCCGGGATGAAGACGATGGCGCGAATGCCGGCCTGCGCCGCATACGCCGCCAGCGACGCGCTGGTGTTGCCGGTCGATGCGCAGGCCACCGCACGCGCGCCGAGGCGTTTGGCCTGCGTCATGGCCACCGTCATGCCGCGGTCTTTGAAGGAGCCGGTCGGGTTTTCTCCTTCATGTTTGAAGAAGATCCCGTTGCGTTCGTACAGCCTCGTCGATCCTTCGGGATGCGTGACGATCTCCTTTTCGTCGATATCGAGAACCGCTTCGCGGAATCGCCAGACGCCGCTCTTGTCGATCGTGCGCCGGCTAGCGAGCCGCGCGTCGAAGAGTTCGCGCTTCGGCATCTCGCTGCGCTCGACGCTCAGCAACTCGCCGCAATCGCACATGTAGCGAATGTCAGACGTATCAAAACGCCGCCCGCATCCGATGCACTGCAGCCATTCGGTCATACGGCACGCACTCCCTGCTTGGCGATCGGCGACAGGTGAACCTTCGACCGCACCTGGCCGAATGCCGACTGCATCGCGTCCGCAACACGTCGCGCAACATTGTCATCTTCACAGATCGCGACGAGCGTCGGCCCTGATCCGCTAATGGTGCAAGCGAATGCGCCCGCATCGGTTGCCGCGCGCTTCACGGCGTTGAAATGCGGGATGAGCGCGGCGCGCCGCGGCTCGGCGTAGCGATCGTCAAGCGCGCGGCGCAGCAGTTCACCATCCCCGGTGGCGAAGGCGTGAATGACGCCGGCGGTGTTGGCCATTTGTTGCACCCACACCGCGCGACCGGATGTCGATGGCAACACCTCGCGCGCTGATTTCGTCTGCACGCGTACATCGGGAGTCACGAGGGCGAGACGCCAGTCGGCGGCAACAGTCAGGGCGATGATGTCGATGGGGCGGACAGATCGTGCCAGCGCCAGCCCGCCGAGGATGGCCGGAGCGATGTTGTCGAGATGCTCGCCGGCGACGCTCATCTCGCCCTGCAATGCGGCGGCGGCCAGCTCGATCGGAGTCGTCTCCGAACCCATCGCCAGCGCGGCCGCGAACGCGCCCGCCACGCTGCTGGCCGCGCTGCCGCCGAGGCCACCTGAGATTGCCAGGCCCTTGTCAATGGTGACAATCGGATTGCGCGCGTCACCATGCGCCCGAAGCCAGGCGATCGCTGCGATCGTTGCTGCATTGCGCTGCGGATCGAGCGGCACGAGTGGTGCGTCGATGCCGGTGATGGCCTCGATACGCGCATCGCCATCAGTCAGTTCGACAGTCACGCGATCGCCGATCGTTTCGATCGCCAGGCCGAGGACATCGAAGCCGGGGCCGACATTGCCGATCGAGCCGGGCGCGAACGCGGTGGCCTTCATCGCGGATGCCTCCGCCGTTCCTCCATGGCGATGGCAACGATGTCGTTGAGCACTCCGGCCGCGGTCACCGTCGCGCCGGCGCCGGGGCCGGTGACGACGAGCGGGTTCGTTTTGTAGCGCTTCGAATAGATGGCCACCTGATTGTCGGTGCCGCGAAGATGCGCCAGGGGCGAGCTGGCCGGCACCGCTTCGATGCCGACGGAAATCGAGCGACGCCGGATCTTGGCAACGTAGCGAAGGACTTTGCCGCCGCGACGTGCGCGATCGACTCGTTCGCGATATTCATCGTCGAGCGCACCGAGGCTGGCGACGAATGAACGCGCATCGGCATGGCCGCCGTCGCCGCGAAAGAGCGGCTCGAGCTTGATCTCGTCCGGCTCGGCGCGATAGCCGAGCGTGCGCGCCAGGATCAGTGCCTTTCGCGCCACATCTTTGCCAGAGAGATCGTCGCGCGGATCAGGTTCGGTGTATCCCAGCTCCCACGCTTTTCTCACCGCCTCGGAGAACGCAACGCCATCTTCCAGCGCGGTGGTGATGAAGCCGAGCGTGCCCGAGAAGCAGCCGAGAATCATCTCGATCGTGTCGCCGGCGCTCTGCAGTTTTGCGATTGTGTCGAGCACAGGAAGCCCCGCGCCGGCGGTAGCTTCGTAGCGAATCGACAGTCCGCGCTCCTTCGCCGTCTCCATCAGCCGGTCGAATTCGATCTGTGGTCCCGCCAGCGGTTTCTTGTTTGCGCAGACGACATGAAATCCATGCTCGAGCGCTTCCTGCAGCAGCGGCGCGGTCTCCTCGGAAGTCAAATCGACGAGCACGGGACGATACGACGGCAGCATCCACAACTCAGCGCGCATCATCGCTTCGAGCTCGCGCAACGTCAGCGGAGAGCCGCGTTCGAACAGCCGCGTGCCCGATACTTTCTGTTTTGCAAAACGCTGCAACGCCGCGGGCGTAAAGCCTTTGTCGTCGATGCGGATGCCCGAGCGATCAGCAACTGCCACGACTTTCAGATCGATGCCGAGGTCGCGCTGGAGATGCGGCTGCTGCGCGACGAGCTGCCGGGCTAGCTCGCGTCCGATCTGTCCGAGGCCGAGGAGCGTGAGTTTGGCTTCACGCCCGGTCGTGTCGGCGAGTGGGCGGATTTTGTGGAGCTGGTACTCGGAATGGAGCGCGAGCAGCGCACGCGTGGCATCGCTCTCGGCGACGGCGATCGTGATGTTCAGCTCCGACGATCCCTGAGCGATGGCTACGATGTTGACGCCAGCCGCGGCAATCGAAGAAAACGTGCGCGCGGCGATGCCTGATGTTCCACGCATGCCGAGGCCGACTACGGCGATGAGCGCGACGCGCTTCTCGGCATCGATTCGATCGATGAGGTGCAGTTTCCGCTCGGGCTCAAAGGCGTGTTCGAGCGCAGCGACCGCGTGATCGGCCTCGGCTTCCGGAACGACGAAACAGATGCTCGACTCGCTCGATGCCTGGCTGATCATCGAAACGGAATGTCCTGCCTGCGAGAGCGCGGTGAAAGCGCGTCCAGCTACGCCCGGCACGCCGATCATTCCCTTTCCTTCGATGGCGATCAGCGCCTGGCGATGAATGGCCGTCAGCGCTTTGACCGGATACGCACCGGGCTTCACATCGCCGGCGATGCGCGTGCCGGCACTCGTCTCGCGAAAGCTGTTGCGCACGAAGAGCGGGATGCGCCGGTCGACGAGCGGAATCATCGTACGCGGATGCAGGACTTTCGCGCCGTAGTAGGCCAGCTCAGCGGCCTCGCGGTAGTGCAGGTCAGCGATGACACGCGCGGCCGGTACGCTCTTCGGATCGGCGGTCATCAGTCCATCGACTTCCTTGAAAAGCGTCAACGCCCGCGCGCCGATGCTGCGAGCCACGATGGCCGCGGAAAAGTCGCTGCCGCCGCGCCCGAGGGTGACGAGCGAACCGTCCGGCCCGCTGGCGATGTAGCCGGGGATGATAACGACCTTCCCGTTGGCAAGCTCGGGAAGGATGTGCTTCTTCGCAGCGCGCTCGCACTTGGCCAGGTTCGGCCAGAGCGTGCCGAGGCGCCGCTCGGTCTGGATGATGTCAGTGGCATCGACATACACAGAGTCGATCCCTGCTTCCTCCGCGGCCACTGCGAAGATGCGCGCAACCGCCCGCTCGCCGCGAGCGACGAGTGCATCGAGTGCACGCGGCGTCAGCTCCTCGAGGACGGCGATGCTCTCCATCATCGAGCGCATCTCACGTACCGAGTCGTGAACAACGCCAATCAACTCCTCGGCGCGACGTTTCGACGCGATCAATTCCGCGACAAGCGCCAGATGCCTCGACTCGAACTGCGCCGCCGCGTCTTCACAACGGGCCCGATCGCGCTTCAACGCCGATTGCCCGGCATCGAGCAGAAGGTCGGTGATCCCATTCATCGCCGATACGACGACTGCCACATTCGGCGCGGCCCGCCGCACATGCGCAATCGCGATGCGGATCGCCTCGGCATTGCCGACGGCAACACCACCAAACTTGAATGCCTCGGGACGGACCTTCATGAAGCGCCGGAGTATAGGAGAAAGTGCTGTAGTCGCTGCGGGAGGCGCAGAACGCGTGGATCGATTCTCTACGCGATCTTCCAGTTGATGTACTTCTCGACCGCGCGAAGAAAACCAAGCTCACGCCGAAGATCCTTGAACTTCTGCTTCAGCACATCGTTGCGGAGCACGCGCACAAGTTCAGCGGCTGATACCGTGGCGAGAGAGATTACAGCGCCGATCGCTCCCGCTCCGAGAACCTCAAGGACTTTGATCATGCAGTTCTTTCAGAAACCTTACCACACCAAATAGACAAGCCCGGTGAACGCACCGCCGCCGAGTAACACGGCAGATCCAACATTCAGAATGCTCCACGAGGGCATGGCCTTGATTTTCGCAATGATTGCGCCAAAGCCAATGCATACCGTGTAACCAAAGAACGCTGACAAAAGCCGCGTTTCCTTGGCCCATCCAACCAAGTGAGGACTCCCGAAAACTCCCGGAACAGCGCCTGCCGCGAGTACACAGAGGTCCCAGCCGATCTGAATCACGCGAAAGCCCTGCCTGGCGTCGCGCGGCGTGTGATCGATGATCTCCAGCAGGAGAACCGCCGCAAGAGGGGCGGCCAGCAACTCGAGAGCTTCTTTGTGTGGAATGTAGGAAGAATAGCATGTTGACTGTTTCCTTCTTGACCCTCCCGCCATCCTCGCGTATAAGCCTCCACCCATGTCTTCCGTGCTCTCGATGATGGTTATTACCTGCGCGTGTCTGATGTGTCCCATGCGCGGGCACGACTTCGCCGAGAGCTAATTCAGAGTTCAACGAACGAAATCAAACCCGCAACGGCGTGCCGTCGCGGGTTTTTGTTTTTTGCCCACCTCACACGCCGTTCGGGTCAACCAGAAAGGACGACCCATGGCGCACCAAACCCAGAGACCGATCGCGATTTACTACGAGCACCCACAGTGGTTCCGGCCGCTGTTTCATGAGCTGGACCGGCGCGAGACTCCCTACGTCCGCATTGATGCCGGCCAGCATCGCTTCACGCCGGGCGAAGGGCCGCTCAACGGCTCGCGGCCCGCGCTTCTCTTCAACCGTATGTCGCCCTCGGCGTGGAAACGCGGACGCCGCTCGGCGATTTTCTACACGCACGACTACCTCGCCCATCTCGAACGCGAGAACGTGGCCGTGTTCAACGGTGCAGCTTCGTATCGATTCGAAACGAGCAAAGCGCTGCAGCTCTCACTGCTGTCGCAACTCGGATTTGCCAGTCCGCGGACACGCATCGTGAATCATCCGTCGCTGCTGCCCGAAGCAGCGGAGGGGTTGACCTTCCCGCTCATCGTCAAGCCGAACATCGGCGGGAGCGGTGCGGGGATTCGACGCTTCGATACGTTCTTGTCGTTGGTCGAGGCATCCGAGGATCCTTCGCTGGCCGACAGCGTCGACGGAACGCTCCTGCTGCAGGAATACCACCCGCCGCGCAATCGCAGCATCGTGCGCGTGGAGACGCTGGAACATCGCTACCTCTACGGAATCCGCGTTCATCTTGGCGACGAGGAGGGATTCGATCTATGCCCGGCCGACGTCTGCAAAACGACGGATGGCCGTGAGCTGACGTCATCGGCCTGCCCTGTCGAAGCGGTAAAACGCGGCCTCAGCGTCGAGGCGTACGAACCGCCTGCGGACATCATCGAGGCCGTCGAACGGATCGCTGCTGCCACGCATCTCGACGTCGGCGGGATCGAGTATCTCGAAAGCGAACGCGATGGCGAGATTTACTTCTACGACATCAACGCCCTTTCGAACTTCGTCGCCGATCCCGTTTCCGTCGTCGGCTTCGATCCGACGGCGCGCCTCGTCGACGCGCTCGTCGCCCGTGCGGAGAGTGCGTCATGAGCCTCCGATTCGGTTACTGGCTTCCGATGTTTGGCGGATGGCTCCGCAACGTCGATGACGAGCGGATGGAGGCGAGCTGGCGCTACGTGCGCGACCTGGCCGTGCGCAGCGAGCAGATCGGCTACGACATCAGCCTTCTGGCCGAGCTCAATCTGAACGACATCAAAGGTGTCGACGAGCCGAGTCTCGATGCCTGGACGACCGCTGCGGCGCTGGCCGCGGTCACCGATCGTCTGGAGTTGATGGTGGCCGTCCGTCCCACGTTTCATCATCCGGCGCTTCTGGCCAAGCACGCCGCCAGCATCGATCAGATCAGCAAGGGACGGATCTCGCTCAACGTCGTCTCCGCCTGGTGGCGCGACGAAGCGCTGCAGTACGGCCTCGCTTTCGACGAGCACGAAGCGCGCTACGAGCGGACGGCGGAATGGCTGGCCGTCGTCGACGGGCTTTGGTCGCAGCCGCGATTCAGCTACAGCGGCCGGCACTACACGATTCGCAACGCCATCCTCGAGCCGAAGCCGGTGCGCAAGCCGGTGGTCTACGCAGGCGGCGAATCGGAAACGGCCAAGAACCTGATCGCCGAGCGGGCCGATGCCTACGTCATGCACGGCGATCCGCCGGAGCGGCTTGCGCCGAAGATCGCCGACATGACCGAGCGTCGCGAGCGGCTGGCGCCGGAGAAACCTCCGCTGCAGTTCGGCGTGGCCGGCTTCGTCGTCTGCCGCAATTCGGAAGAGGCGGCCCGGCGCGAGCTGGCGCGAATCACCGACGTCAAGGCCACCGCGCGCGGATTTGCCAACTACGAACAGTGGCTGGCCGGGACGCAGCTCGAACAGCATGTCTCGCTCGAGGACTACTCCGTTTCCAATCGCGGATTGCGTACGGGACTGGTCGGAACGCCGGAGCAGATCTCCGCGCGGCTCGACGAGCTGGAACGGGTTGGGATCAATCTCACTCTCCTGCAATTCAGCCCGCAAGCCGAGGAGATGGAACGCTTTGCCGCGGAGGTGATCGCGGGGCGGGGATCGCTGTCCCATACGGCCCAACAATCGGTTTTCAGTGATGAAGGAGTCGCGATAACCTAGGGCCATGACGACGACAGAAATCGCAGGTCCGATGACATCTGAAGAGATCGTTGCGCTGACCAAGCGCCACACCATTTTTTCCTGGTCCGCGCAGGCTAGCGTGAATCCCATTCCGATGGTGCGTGGCGAAGGCATCTACTTCTGGGACGCCGACGGCAAGCGCTACATCGACATGAACTCGCAGCTCATGTGCGTGAACATCGGCCACGGCGATCGCCGCGTCATCGATGCCATCAAACGTCAGGCCGAGGAGCTGGCGTACGCAGGGCCGGGCATGGCCAGTCCCGTCCGTGCGCGCGTCGGAAAGATGCTGGCCGATCTCACGCCGGGCGATCTCAATCGTTTCTTCTTCACCCTCGGCGGCGCCGAGGCAAATGAGAACGCCATCCGCATCGCGCGCATGGTCACCGGCCGGCAGAAGATCATGGCCCGCTATCGTTCGTATCACGGCGCCACGCTCGGTGCGATCTCGCTCACCGGCGAGCCGCGGCGCTGGGCGAACGAGCCCGGCATGCCCGGCGTCATTCGCTTCTTCGATCCTTACAAATACCGGAGCCACAGTTATCGCGAAGGGGATACCGACGAGATGTTTGCCCGCCGTTGTCTCGACGAGATCGAGGAGATCATCCAGTACGAAGGCGGGCAGACGATCGCCGCGATGTTCCTCGAGACGGTCACCGGCACGAACGGCATCATCGTTCCGCCGAATGGCTATCTGCAGGGTCTGCGCGAGATCTGCGATCGTCACGGCATTTTCCTGGTCTGCGACGAAGTGATGTGCGGCCTCGGCAGGACCGGACGCTGGTTCGCCGCCGATCACTGGAACGTCGTCCCCGACATGATCACGATGGCCAAGGGATTGACGTCCGCGTATCTCCCGCTCGGCGCCGTGGCCATCAGCGATCGCATCGCCAGCTATTTCGACAAGAACACGTTCTTTGGCGGACTGACTTACAACGCCCATCCGATGAGTCTTGCCGCCGCCGAGGCCTGCCTGCAGGTGATGATCGAAGACGACACGATGAATCACACGCAGAAGATGGGCCGCGTGATGTCAGACCTGCACGCGCAGATGAAGGAGAAGCATCCCTCGGTGGGCGACACGCGTTCGATCGGTCTGTTCGGCGTGCTGGAGCTGGTTCGCAATCGCCGCACGAAGGAGCCGATGGCGCCATTCAACGGCACCAGCCCGGAGATGGGGCGCCTCGGTGCGTTTCTCCGCGATCAGGGGATGTTCGCGTTCATCAACTGGAACAACCTCTTCACCAATCCGCCGCTCTGCATCACCGAGGAACAGCTTCGCGATGCGTTCATGCTGATCGATCGCGCGCTCGAGATTACAGACGCTGCCGTCACGGAGTGAGTGCAGTGTGGGCCGAGGCTAGAAGTATTCGGGGTAGTCCCTCGTCAGCGCCGCTTCGAGATTGTTGATGTCGCCGAGCAGCCCGTGCGTGGGATTGATCATGCGGGCGATGGCGTAGCAGCGCCAGGCGTCGGCAGGGTCGTTGCCGGAGCCGAGGCTCTGGCCGAGGTCCTTCCAGACGCCGGTGATGAACGGATTTTTCGTCAGCGCCGTCACCAGCAGATCCGTGGCGGTCTTTGCGTTGTCGAGGCGCCACTCCATGTTCGCGCGGAAGATGCCGGTAACGTAGGCCTTGTCACCGGCCAGCGGCGCGAGCGCGGTCAGTGTGGCGACGCTGATCTTCGCTTGCGCGGGGCTGCTCACCTGCAGCGCGTCGCGGAACCGTTTGACGTTCGCATCATTGAGCAGACGATCGGCGCGCTGCGTGAAGTCGGGCGGCAGATCGCCATCGACCATCAGCCGGCCTTCGAAGTAGCCGAGCACCGCCTCGAGCGGCTTGCCGGAATCGGCGGCGGCATTCGCGGTGGCGAGGATGCGTGCCGAGGCGGCGGCGCGCGACTCGGGCGTCGACGCCAGAACGATCGCAGCCGCCGCAGCCGCCTGCGGATTCTTTAGCGTCGTCTTCTCCAGCGGCGGGAGCGTGTAGTGCGCATCCGGCGATTCTTTGATCTCGATGACCTCGAGCCGCACGGCATCGCCGTACGCGGGATCGCGGTACTGCAGCCATTTGGGGATGCCATCGAGCTTCTGCAGGTCGGCCAGGATGTCGGGATGGCCGCCGACGGAGTAACGAACGTAGCGGATGTAGAGATCGCGGGCCGCGGCTGGAAGCGGCACGAGCTTCGTCGAGTAGGAAAACAGCTCCTTCTCCTGCCAGAAATAGCGTTGTGCACCGTCGCCGCTCTTGCGCTCGATGCCTGAGGGCTGCTTTCCATCGCGTCGGATCGAGAGTTGATGCTCGGCGATCGTCGGCGACACCGGGTTGTCCTCGGCTTTCACGGAGTTGACGGTCTCGCCGCTCATCAACCGGTTGTCGAGCTCCATCCCTCGGCTGCTCAGCGTCGCGAAAAGCGACTCTTCGACGAGACGGCGCGCGGCCGGGTCGACGCGAATGTTGAGGCGTTTGGCGAAATCGTAGACGCCGCGACCATTGCCGTCGGCCCACTGCACCCAGCGATTGCCGATGGTCAGGTGGATGGTCTGATTCGCAGGCGGCTTCTTGTCGTTGTTGATCTGTTGTACGCCATTGACCGGGAACGCGGTGCGCTCCGCCTTGATGGTGAGCTCCGTGTTCGCTTGCGCGACGAGTGGTGCGATGACGAGGACGGCAGCGATAAGCGCGTTACGCATGGACATGGGACGCAGCATAACAACCGAAGGTTATCGGGGCTTCAACAACACGATTGCCAACGCCGCAAGGGTCAGCCAGGCGAACCAGTCGCCGAAGAGGAGATACGGCGTCGTGACGTGCCGGACCGGCGCATCGGCGAGCAGCGTGGCGAACGGCGCCGCATCGCTGCGCTGTTGCGCCAGCACCTGGCCCCGATCGTCGCTGACGGTGAGCAGACCTTCCTTCGCCGCGCGGACGATGCTGAAGCCGCTCTCGACGCCGCGCATCACAGCCATCCGTCCGTGCAGCCAGCCGTCGTCGACGAAATCCCAGGCCGGCACGAGCAGCAGTCCGGTTCCAGCCTTTCCGTAGCCGCGGCTGAGCGCGGGGAAATCCATGTCCTTGCAGATGGCCACGCCCCACACGCCGGACGGTTTCGTCATCAGCGCCTGCGTGGTGCCCGGCTCGAACTTCGATTCGAAGGCCGGCAGCATGTGGTGTTTTTCGTAGACGAGAACGCCGCTCGACGGCTGGTAGGTGCGCGCCTCGTTGAACTTGAGCGGGTTAGCGACGCGAATCAGACCGGCCACGAAATCTGCGTTGTTCCGATCGGCGAAAGCCTGGAGCGTTACGTCGGTCTGACGCGTGTCGTCAGGATCGACGACGACGCCGAGTTTCTCCGGAATCACGATGACCTGTGCGCCGCGTTGTGCCAGTCGCGTGGCCTGATCGAGATAGCCGCGGAGGAGTCGTGCCGTTTCCGGTCCTTCATCCTGCGGGAAGAGGTTCTGCTGGATGTCGGATGCTGCCAGTCCGACGCGAACCGATTTTGCCGCCGGCACGGATGAAAATCGCCAGATGCCGAATGCGAATACTGCGATGAAGAAAACGCCGGCAATCGTGGAGAGTCGTGCTCGATTTCCATCGCCGATGAGCAACGCCGCAACGGTCGCGGGAAAGAGAAACAGGCAGAAGCTGACGCCCCAGACGCCGGTAACCGCGGCCAGTTGGACGATCGGCAGAAAGTCCATCTGCGTGTAGGCGAGGTTGCCGAACGTGCTGTGCGGCGAGAACGTAGCGGAGAGGTATTCGTAGCTCACCCACGCGGCCGGAAAGGCGACTGCCGCGGACGCAATCGCTCCTCGGGTGACGAATCGCCGCCACGCCAGCACGGCCAGTCCGAAGAAGATCGCTGGAATGGTCAGGATGAGCAACGCGACGGCGATCGATGCCGGTCCCCGAGTGCCGAGAACGTTGCGAAGGTAGCGCCAGATGTTGAATCCGCCAAACACCCACGCCAGCACGCCGCCGCCGAGTGCACCAAGCCTCGACATCCGCGGCGCGACGAGCAGCAGCGGAATGGGCGCGAACCACAACAGCGGCCAGAGGGGATGCATCCCGGTGCCGAAGAAGGCCATGAGTGCGGTCAGCGCGATCGCGCCCCAGGCAATGGCGAGACGTCGATAGTCAGGCGCGAAGGCCATCGAGGAACCTCCTGAACGAGCGGCGGTAGAGCCCGCGAAACCGGGACGGCGTGGCGTCGATGCGTCCGCCCAGGTAGAGGAGCGTGAGGCCGTGCGCATGCGCGCCGAGGCTGAAGACGATCTCCCACAGATCGTCCTTTCGAAAGTATCCGCTGCGCATTGCTTCGTCGACGACTTCCGCGACGAGGTTCGCAGTCGGAGAACGGCCGGCGCCGAAATCCTCCGGAAACCGCCGCGCCCCTTCGCGCTTTTCGAGAAACATCAGCTCGAACAGCCGCGGGTTCTCGATGGAAAACGTCATGTAGATGTCCATCATCCGCAGCAGCCGCGCCTCCGGAGAGCCGGTCAGCCGCTTCTTCCCCAGCGAGCCGGTCAGCTCCGCGAATCCGGCATCAGCCAGTGCATTGAGAAGCGCCGCGCGATCGGGATAGTGCCGATAGATGGCCATCGGCGTAATCCCCACCGCCTCCGCCACCCGGCGGATGCTGACGGCTCCCGCTCCTTCACGATCGAGTATGCGGCGCGTAGCTTTGGCGATCTTCTCCGATGTCTTCACGAAGTATACAGTGTATACCATCGACTCGATTCGATTCACCACAGAGACGCAGAGTCCGCAGAGAGGGCCTCCGGTGCCCTCTGCGTCTCTGTGGTGAAAATAGTTTTTTAGGCCCCCGTCGCGTGTTGTTCGACAAGCCCTTCGAACACCTGCAGCGCAAGATCGACGCGGCCCAGCGGCGCGGAGACCTGCACGCCGGCTACGCGATCGCGGACGCGCTCGAGCGTCTCGCGGGCGATGGCGATTCCTTCGTGCAGGCCGTGCTCTTTGCTCTTGTCGCTGGCGATGCGCATCCGTTCCATCACTTCGTCGGTCACGGAAACGCCCGGCACTTCGTTGTTCATGAACTGTGCGTTGCGATACGACAGCAGCGGCCAGATTCCGGCTACGACCGGGAGGTGCATATCGCCGATCTGCGTCAGGAAACGCTCCAGCACCGCCACGTCGAAGACCGGCTGGGTGATGGCGTACTCGGCGCCTGCTTTTACTTTCCAGTCGAGGCGGCGCAGTTCGTAATCGAGATCGAGGTGACCGGGATTGACGCCCACGCCGATGGTGAACTTCGTCGGCTCGCCGAAGGGATTGCCGCCGAGGTCCAGGCCGTGATTCATCAGGTTGGCCATGTTCGTCAAGCCGATCGAATCGATGTCGAACACCGCCGTGGCGTCGGGATAGGGCCCCATCTTGGGAGGATCGCCGGTGATGAGCAGCAGGTTGCGAAGACCGAGCGCCGCGCAGCCGAGCATGTCGGAATGCATGCCGAGGAGATTGCGGTCGCGGCAGCAGTAGTGGAGGACCGTCTCGATGCCGACGCGCTGCTGCAGCAGGACGGCCACGGCGATCGCTCCCATCCGGTTCTGCGCGCGCGGACCGTCGGGGACGTTGACGGCATCGACGCCGGCCTCTTTGATCGAGCGGACTGACTCGATCATCTTGTCGGGATTCGGTCCCTTCGGCGGCACGATCTCGATCGTCGTCACGAACTCGCCGGCGGCGATCTTGCGGCCCCAGTTCGAGCGCTCCGCGAGCGGCACGGTTTCCTTGGAGTCGCTGCTTGCGATGCTGGCGTCGCGCTCCACGACGACGAATGCGCGGCGCGGCGAGAGCGGCCGCACGGCATCGGCCATGACTTTGATGTGCTCGGGCGTCGTGCCGCAGCAGCCGCCGAGAAACTTCACGCCTTTTTGAATGAGCCGCTTGGCGTACTTGGCCATGTAGTCGGGCGAGGCCATGTACATCTGCCGCCCGTTCACCTCGCGCGGCAGTCCGGCGTTCGGCTGCGCGGAGATTTTCTTCGCCGTGACCTTGGTGATCTCTTCGATGGCATCGAGCATGACGTCGGGGCCGACGGAACAATTGAGTCCGATGACGTCGGCGCCGGCCAGGTCGAGGCGCTGGGCGATCGTTCGCGGAACGTCGCCATAAATTGTCCGGCCATCGTTGCCGATGGTCATCTGGGCCACGATCGGCAGCGAACAGATGTCGCGGATGGCCAGGATGCCCTGCTCGATCTCGGCGATGTTCGACATCGTCTCCAGCACGAAGAGATCGACGCCGGCATCGCGCAGCGCGGCGGCCTGCTCGCGGAAATACTCGCGCGCTTCGGCGAGCGACGTCGGACCGTACGGCTCGATGCGGATTCCGAGGGGGCCGATGGCGCCGGCCACGAAAACGGAATCGCCCGCTGCTTCACGCGCCAGGGCTGCGCCGCGCTCATTGATGGCCCGCAGCTCGTCTTCGATGCCGAAGCTGCGCAGCTTGACGCGGTTCGCGCCGTAGGTGTTCGTCTCAAGAATCTCCGCGCCGGCGCGGACGTACTGCTTGTGCACTTCGAGCACGATCTCCGGATTACGGAGGTTCAGCTCGTCGTAGCACTTGTTGATGAAGACGCCTTTGGCATAGAGCATCGTCCCCATCGCGCCGTCGAAGAGGTAGACGTGCTCGTCAGCGATTGCCTGGATGAAGTCGCGCATGTGTGGTTGCCCTGTTGCCAAGTTGCCAGGTTCCCAACTTCCAAGGCAACCGGGCAACCTGGCAACCCGGCAACCAAAACAAAAAGCCCCACGCCGGAATCGACGTGGGGCCAAATCGAAGAACGAATTCGAACTTGCCGGCTATTTAGCTTTTTTTATCCTGGTTGCAAGCGACCCCAAATCAATCCAGCGAGGGAGAATGTAGGCCGCAAACGGTTATTTGTCAAATTCTCGGTCATGGGTCAGGTTGAGCCGTGAGTTGTCGGAGTAGACCTCCCCGCGAGCAAGAGCCGGAAGAGATGGTAGACGAATCGCTGTCCTCGGCGCGCTCCATCCTTGAACGGGTGACCGGCGAGAAGCTAACCAGCCGCGCCCGTATCGTGCGTGCCACTGCTGGCGGTGCCGGTCGCGCCGAAAGCTCGATCCCAAGCGCCGCAGCGAGATCGCCGCGAAGACCCGGAAAAAGTAGCTAGCCGCGATGCACACCCTGACCGCCGGCTCCTGTCGGAGATCGCAATCAACGCGACTACGTCCTCACCTGGATGCGCGTCACAGGCCGAAGCGGCTGAAGCAGCTTATATTCAGCCAACACGAGGTCATACAGATTACGCACCTTTGGCGCCTTAAGGCTGACCACGAGCGCAAAGCGAATCGGGCGTTCGGATGGTGATTTGCCACCCGCTCGGCGGGCATTGTGGTGCAACTCGAAGTACGGACGCCGCATGCGCGAGGCTAGCATCCTTGCCTTCTGACGCACGACGGGTTCCCACTTATGAGCGTCAATCCTGAGCGTCAATTCGTCATCGAAACGCCGCTCTCGTCCGAAAAAGCTACGCGTCTTCCGTTTTCCAGTGCCCTTCGGGTCTACGTACATGTCATCCTTGCAGAACAGAACATCGATGCCACTCCGGGTGTAATGGAGCGGGTCCTGCGGATCGGTATCGGACGCGAAACACACCGTCGCCGTTATCTCAACTCTTACGTTTGGAATTGACGATGGCAAGGGGATCGGCGCCCTCTGGTACTGCGCTGGCGCGATTTCACCCTGATAGAGAACGTGAACCGAGCCATCCTCGCAGGTTATCAGGTCGGCGGGATCATCGAAGAATCGTCCCCAACCGCTCTCGGACGGATGGTGGCCGACATCTTCGGCGTGATGGATCAGTAAGGCGCGGATTGCGAGCGCCTTTATCTGATCGTTACCAAGCAACGCACGCACGCCGATTCCTGATCGGAGCGCATAAGGCGCGGCGAAGCTGGTACCGAAGACGCCCACAAGCGACGGGTCGGTCTCCTCAGAGAGAACCAAGAACGGGCGTTGGATCGTTCCACCAAAACTCAATCCGTCAGGTTTGAAAACGCCAGGGCTTCGGCCCGGTCCTATCGAGCTGTAAAGTGCTCGCTTCCATGATTCGTCCGGTGAATCGCAAGCGCCAACGGCGATGGCATTCACACAATCGGCCGGGACTTGAATCTTGTGCAATCCTAGCAGTCGATCGCTCTCGCCAGTGTTCCCCGCGGCAATGGTCACGATGGTGTTTCCAGACGATAGTCTTTCATCCAGAACAGCCGTCCAAGGATGGATATCCCCGTCGTCGAACGGATACTCGGGGCCAACGCTTATGTTCGCAAAATCGAACTTGCCATTTGCCAACGTGTTGTCTATATGCCTCAACATGTCATACAAATACACAGGGTCGCGCCCTGAGTCAGCATCCACGACGCGAAAGTGGCTCACCTTAGCGAATGGAAGCGGCGCTTCCTCACCCGGCGTCAGAGGGCCAAAGAGCAGTGCCGATGTAACCGCAAGGCCGTGCTCTTGGCACTCCACTACTGCTGCTCCAATACCTTTTGGTTCGATGGAATCGACATAAGGAGCAAGCGAGGGGATGTCGGGCATACCAGCGTCGAATACTGCAACCCGTATCGAAGGATCAACAGGCGCAGCCGTTGGGATGCGAACCGATGTATTACCACTGCCGAAAACCCGCGTGATGGTCGGCAACATCGCGCGCAGTGTCGGCATATTACGGAGAACTCGGAGAAAGCTGAACTCCGCTAGCGCACGTATTTCCATACTGCCAGCGCGCACCGGCAAGAATTGCAATCCCTTAACGAGAAAACTCTTGTCAAAGAGCGCTGTAGCTCCCACCGTGCGCGCGTAATCCTCAAACGCGTCCGATATCCAACGACCAGGTACGTGAAGAACAATCTCATATACGTCGCCGGACGTTTCTGTATCGATCTGCAAGCGGTCTACGGCGGTGAATGCTGATAGGGTTTCGATCTCACGCAGCTCCAACCCCTCGGGAGAATCTTCAGTCCACGAGCTGAGTATCGTGGGCAGTTGGGTAAAGTCCTTTCGCTTGCCAGCGACAAAAATCTGTGTGGAGAGTTGCGGCTCACCTTCTATCTTGGTCTTGCGGACTTCGCGGCGTGGTACGACGGTCACCGGGCGACTGCCGACTGCCTTGAGGTTGGCTTTCCTCAGAAAATCATCCGGGAAGTAGCTTTTTGCGAGGTATGCCGGGTGAAGTATTAGTGCTGCTACCGCTTGGTCGCTCGGACATGCGGCCTTTGGTATTTCGTCCAACCGTGTTGCGACCGTTTTGAGTTGAGCGCTTACAGTCTGAACGGCCTCGCCGAAAGGGTAAGGATGGGCCTTCTTAGGAACGCGCCCCGGGGCCGCTACTGCTTTGATCATGCTCTCGCCGCGCCCGAGCAGAAAGTTGCGTTGATCGGCCATGACCTTATGCCTCCGTCGTTATTCCGATTTTCGCCTTCGCAGGGTATCTCGACTGACACCGGTTATCCTGTGTACCTCACGCTGCGAGAGTCCTAACGAGACAAGGTCCTCGGCTAGCTTGTGTCGATCACGGCGGAGCATGTGCTTAGCGCGAGACAGAAGCAGTCCCGTCCAGACGGCGGACACCGGTTGCCGAGCCATTACCGATTCTCGCCGTACATCCGCAATAGAGCGCTCAATCTCGCTGAATGAGCTGCCTCGGAAAAGGGCAACGAGCGCAGACGTAGGTACGGCGTCAGCATCCGTGCCGAGGAATCGCCGTGCAGCTAATTCGATCAGATTGTCGTCGGGTAGGGGGAACTCCACGACGGCTTCGAAGCGTCGCCAAATGGCCGGATCAAGCAACGCGGCATGATTCGTGGCCGCTATCAAGAGGCCAGACGGAGGCCAATCGTCGATCTCCTGCAACAGTACAGTGACTAGCCGTTTTAGTTCGCCGAGTTCCGACGTGTCATCGCGGCGCTTAGCGATGGCGTCGAACTCATCTAGGAGGAGGACGCAGTTAGTAGTTTTGGCGTAGTCGAGTACTTGTCGAAGGTTGTTGCCGGTACGCCCCAGGAAGCTACTCATGACAGCCGACAAATCGAGCGTGACGAGGGGTCTCCGAAGCGTGGCAGCGATCCAACGCGTCGCTAGCGTCTTCCCAACGCCAGGAGGCCCAGTAAAAAGCGCAGTCCTCGTGGGGTGGAGGTCCGCCCGATACAATTCAGCTTCCCGGAGGCGTTCTGAGGTGATTCGCTGGATCTTCGCGCTAATGTCTGAGCGAAGAATTGGGCTGATGTTCGTCGGCGGTGGCTCTTCGTACTTCGCCAACTGAAGACGAGACTCGGTATCGACCGGCAAGGCGGTCGCTTGAGAGCCGGTTCGCCTGAGAACGTGGGAGACGGAGCTGCCGAGATAACCGTTCAACTCCGAAGCTACTGACGGGCTATGCTGGCGTAGGTCGCGCGCGATACGGCGAACAAATAACTGAACGTCTTGGGAACGCGCTGAAAGTGCGAGTCTCACAAGTTGGACTAAATATGACTCCAACTTGCCAGAGTAGCCCACATTGGTATCGCCCCTATCGTCTCTTGCATCGTCCATGGCGGCCTAATTTAGCATACAAAACAAAAACAAGTCCATCGATCTTGTTCCAGTCGAGGCAGCGCTCTGCGACGAAATACGTGACCGAGTCCTAGCGGAAGATGTCGGTATCACGCCGTCGCCATGCCGCACGGCCGGCCCTGGTTGCCCAAGGCTCGGCTATCATCTCCGCTCGATCGTTCTGCCGCGCAGACTCCTAACGTCCGAAGATTCTGCGCAACCGGTCCCACGCCCCCTCCACCTCTTTCCGGCTGCGATCGACGTCATTCGTCCACGTGCGGAATTGCTCGAAGGTGATGGCCGGCGGCTCGTCGGCATTGCCGCGATCGAAGAAAAGACGGCGGACGATGCCGCCGAAGAAGCCTGTTGGGCACTTGTGCGTCGGCTCCGTGCCGGTCAGGAAGACTTCGCGGATCGGACCGGAGCAGCCTTCCTGCCAGAGCATGCCGCTGTCGGGATCGATGTCGCGAAACGTCACGCCCGCCGGCGGTTTCGGTCCGCCGCGCAGGTGCGGGATGGAGCTCATGTAGGCGCCCCAGATCGGGATGGCGGCCTCGCCCGAGGAGAGACGCAGCGGCGCGCCGTGATCGAAACCGACCCAGACCGTCGTCACCATATCGGGCGTGTAGCCGGCGAACCAGGCGTCGCGGTAATCGTTCGTCGTGCCGGTCTTGCCGGCCACGTAGCCGAGGCCGTAGCGCTTCAGGCGCGAGGCCGTGCCGCGTTGCACCACACCGCGCAGCATCGTGTGGAGGATGTAGGTCGTATCGGCATCGGCCACCCGCTTCTGTTCGAGCTCGTGCGCGTAGAGCGGCTTGCCGGCGCGATCGCGTACCTCGCGAAGAAGGAACGGCTCGACGCGGATGCCGAGGTTTGGGAACGGCGTGTACGCGGCCGCCAGTTCGCGCATCGAGACTTCCGTTACGCCTAGCGGCAGCGCCGGAATGCGCGCGAACTTCTCTTCGAATCCAAACTTTTCGGCGGTACTGGCCACGCGCGATACGCCGATATCCTCGGACAGCCTCACCGTCGGCACGTTCAACGAATGCTCGAACGCCTCGCGCACAGTCACGCGTCCGCGGTAGCGATCGTCGTAGTTGTGTGGCTGCCACGTTTCGTTTCCATTCACGGCGATGCTGACCGGCTCATCGAGCAGCAGCGTCGAAGCCGTCACTTTCTTCGATGCGATCGCGGCGAGATACGCGAAAGTCTTGAACGCCGATCCCGGCTGGCGATGCATGGCCGAGGTTCGATCGAACGGGGAGATGTTGTAGTCGCTGCCGCCGACGAGAGCGCGGATTCCGCCGCTGCGCGGATCGACCGAGAGCAGGGCGACCTGCAGCGGCTCGTTGCGCGCCTCGGCGCGAATCCACGAATGCGCCGTCTCGAGCTGCAGCGGCGCGCGGGCGGCCACGCGTTCGGCATTGCGCTGCGCGTCGGGATCCATTTCGCAGACGATCGTCAGGCCGCCTTCGATCACGGCGCGGACTCCAATCTCTTTCACGATGTCGCCGCGAAGAGCGCGAAGGTAAAACGGATACGGCGCCTGCGGGATCTGGCCGGTGTTGAACTCGACGTCGTTTTCTTTTGCCTCGGCGAGTTGCGCGTCATCGATCCAGCCGTGATCGCGCATCACGGCCAGGATGGCGTCGCGTCGCGCCCTCGCGATGTCGGGCCGCTTCTCCGGCGTGTCGCGGTTCGGCGCGCGGATCATCCCTGCGAGCACGGCCACCTCGTCGACGCGAAGCTCCGAGGGATGCTTGTCGAAATAGAGCCGCGACGCCTCGTCGATCCCCAGGACCGGCTTCCCGTTGCTGTGCCCGAGGTAGACGTCGTTGAGGTAAACCTCGAGGATCTCGTCCTTCGGCATGCGCGCATCGAGCAGCACGGCCAGGACCATCTCCGTGATCTTGCGGCGCCACGTTCGCTCCTGCGAAAGGAAACGCGTCTTGATGATCTGCTGATCGATCGTCGATCCGCCCGCGGCGATGCCATGCGCACGGATGTTGGTGAAGGCAGCGCGCGCGATGCCGATCGGATCGACGCCGATGTGATGGCGGAATCGCACATCCTCGGCGGCCAGAAACGCGTTCGGAACGTACGCCGGAAGCGATCGAAGCGTGACCGGCGGCGTGACACGCCAGTCGACGCCGTACAGCGTTGCAACGCGCACCGGCGACTTGCGCGCGGCGGAGAGGATGATGGTCGGATCGCGCCAGGCGTGACTCACAAGTTGATGCGTGAGCCGCCGGTTGAGAATGAAGATGTAGACGCAAAACGCTTCGCCGATGACGAAGGCGATGATCGCGATTACCGCAAGCCATCGCGGAAGCCGTTGCATGCGTGACAATCGCAGCATCTTCGTCTACATTGAAATTCGTGCAACGAAGTTGCCACGCAGCACGAATTTTCTTTCAAACGTACGGTTCCACATCCCGAGAGTTTTGAATAGGAGAGAAATCCATGGCTGCCAAGAAGAAGTCCAAGAAGGCTGCAAAGAAGGCCGCGAAGAAGTCGTCGAAGAAGGCTCCGGCAAAGAAGAAGCCTGCCGCGAAGAAGGCGAGCAAGAAGGCGTCGAAGAAAGCCACGAAGAAGGCCGCC
>Ga0307511_10001303_pt1 | contig 26464 bp, 11 predicted proteins | sample 13_EM_MG_FD_200266 | JGI IMG/M metagenome (GOLD analysis project Ga0307511, IMG submission 200266) | Populus trichocarpa ectomycorrhiza microbial communities from riparian zone in the Pacific Northwest, United States - 13_EM | ecosystem: Host-associated > Plants > Roots > Unclassified | place...
CAAGGTCGAACTAGCCTCGCTACAATGACGTGCTTGGTATGTGAAGGATCAAATATGCAAGGGCCCTATAAACCCGGAACGATTGGCAGCCCAGTCGCCCCATCGCATGGGGATTGGGAGACAAACAGGCTGATCCGGGGTCAGCGATATCGGGTTATCAAGCGCTTTTCAGACGCAGACGCAGACGAGCACGACATAGGAGAAGAGTGGGCGTTTATCAGCACCCTATTCTCAAAATTCGATGACGAATTGACGATTTGCGTTCGGGACGTTACCGGAGAGGAATGGACGATTCCGTTGATCTGGACACCGGACAAACAACAAGACATCATCGAACGCTGGCAAGACTATTTTTCGCGCGTTATTTGAGACAAACATAAAAAACTCTGTCCGCTCGCCTGCGGCTTGAATGCTGCGGGCTCCTCCATTCACCTTCGACCATAGCCGTCGAAGAAGGTCGACCCGGCAGAAGGCGCTCCATCGCTGCGCGTAATAGACACGATGCGGTTGGACGCGCGGTCATAGGGGTCGGTAGGACCCGTTCGCGCAAAACGCGGCCACGAATCCACTTGTGGCAATCTTCTGAGCCGCGCCATCGAACGGGCGCCACAACGGTAACATCGCCGCCGCGCGTCTCCCGCGAACGCAGGCAACACAAATATATTCGCGCCGACCCCTAAACCGCTCCCGTCAACTGCGGATATCCCTGTGTTCGCACGAAATGCGCAAATTGGGATTCAGCTATGGTCGCGGTGGTATCTGGCAATGGTCTGGGCCTGGGTAATACGTCGCTCAATACGCTGGGCAGCCAGGGAGCGGTCGGTAAGGCATCTGAGGGGCAGGCCGGCGAACAGGTCTACGTCAATTCCTCCACCGGCAACCTGGTCATCCAGGATCAGGATGACTACCTGGCGGCGCTGGGGCTGGACCTGCCGGCACTGCGCACCTACAACTCCCAGGGGGTACTGACCGACGACCTCGGTGGTAACTGGCGGATGGGCGTCAACGAGCGCCTGCTCAATCTGACCGGTACGGTCAATACCGCCGGCAGCACCATCGTCAAGGTGTTCGGGGACGAATCCGAGATCATCTACGCGTACAACGCGGCGCAGGGGAAGTACGTCGCCATGGGGCAGGCGGGTGCTCACGATGAGCTATCTTACAACGTCACCACCCAGCAGTGGACTTGGGTCAATGGCTCTACGCGCTCGAGTGAGATCTATGACTCCACCGGCCGTCTGCTGTCGGCTCAGGATACCGACGGAAACAAGCGGACCTACACCTATACCGGGTCGCTGCTGACCCAGGTGACGGATGCCTCAGGGCAGACCGCCAATTTTGACTATACGGGCAACAACCTGACGCAGATCTGGGTGAAGTCGCAGGGGCAGATCCAGACCCTCACTCACTATGTCTACGATTCGCAGAATCGGTTGTCGCAGGTGAAGGTTGACCTGTCGCCGCAGGATAATTCGATCAGCGACGGGAATATCTACACGACGACTTATACGTACGATGGGGTGTCGTCGCGGATTTTGTCGATTTCGAGTGGCGACGGCACCTCAGTCAGCTTCACGTACGAGCAGGCCAACGGCGTCTATCGGGTCAAGACGTACGCGACGAACGGTCAGGTCACAACTCTTTCATACACGTCATCTTCCGGGACATCCGGTTCCGTTACCGCCTCGGCCAATGCGGGTGCTTTGACTACAACCAGTACGTCCAATCAGACGTACAACGTAAATTCAGGGGCGCTTTCGACCACGGACACGGTCAATCAGCCGTACAGCCTGAATACAGGCGCCTTGTCCGGCGGTGGTTCGGGCACGATTAACTTCGTTCAGAGCAACTACGCCGATCCGCAGTGGGTGTCAGTCGACACGGTAACCATGCCGTTCACCAGCGCCCAGACCGCCGGTGACCTCAACGTCGTGGCGATCGCCTTTAACGACTCCACGTCGACCATCACCTCGGTCACGGACAGCCTCGGCAATGTGTACACCTTGGCGGCCGCGCCGACCAAAAGCGATGGCAATGGCACACAGGCCGTCTACTACGCCAAGAATATCGCCGCAGCCGCTGCTGGTGCCAACACGCTCACGGTGACCTTCAGCAATCCGGTGATGTGGGCGGACGTTCGTGCAGCTGAGTATCACGGCGCGGATCTCACCAACCCGCTGGATGGGATCGTGGGGGCGACCGGCTATAGCCTCAACATAGATAGTGGCGCCCTCACGACGACCAACTCGTCCGACCTGCTGATCGGCGCGGGCTATGTGGCGAACCACACCACAGGGCCAGGCGGCCAGTTCACTCAGCGAGTCCTGAATGAGAACGGCAACATCTTAGAGGATAGAACGGTTACCAGTACTGGTAGCTACGATGCGACCGCGCCGTTGGACGGCGCCGGTTGGTGGATCATGCAGCTGGCGGCGTTCAAGGCCGCAAGTTCCACCGCTGCGTACTATGCCGTTCCGAGCGGGGCGACCTGGCAGTCGATTGCCAATACGCTTTACGGAGTCAACAGCGCAGCGGCCGGCACGGCACTGCAGACGGCATTGGGCAACCCGACCCTGACCGCCGGTGTCCATCTGACCGGGCTTCCAGCGACTCTGAACGTCCCCGCAACTCAGACCGTCCCCGCGTACTACACGATTCCCAACGGTGCGACTTGGCAATCGATTGCCAATGCGCTCTATGGTGTAAACAGCGCCGCCGCGGCTGCTGCCCTTCAGACGGCCATGGGCAATCCCACCCTCACAGCGGGCAATCGCCTCACCGGCCTGCCTTCGACACTGACCGTGTCATCGACGGTGACCGTCCCGGCGTATTACCTGGTACCTGCAAGTGCGACTTGGGCAAGTATCACGCTGGCGGTTTATGGAACCAACGACGCGAATGCGACGCTTGCGCTGCAAGCGGCGACCGGAGCTCCCGCACTCTCGACGGGTCTGCATTTGACTGTGCCGTCGACAATTTCGTACGTCCCGGCAACGTCATCAACCAGTGCGCCCGCCAACACCGCGATATTGGCAACGACAGATACGGTCAATCAGCCGTACAGCCTGAGTACTGGTGCCTTGTCAGGCGGTGGTTCGGGCACGATTAACTTCGTTCAGAGCAACTACGCTGACCCGCAATGGGTCAGCGTTGATACGGTGACCATGCCGTTCACCAGCGCCCAAACCGCCGGTGACCTCAACGTTGTGGCGATCGCCTTTAACGACTCCACGTCGACCATCACCTCGGTCACGGACAGCCTGGGCAATGTGTATACATTGGCGGCCGCGCCGGCCAAGAGCGATGGCAATGGCACGCAGGCCATCTACTACGCCAAGAATATCGCCGCGGCCGCTGCTGGCGCTAACACGCTCACGGTGACCTTCAGCAATCCGGTGATGTGGGCGGATGTTCGTGCCGCCGAGTATCACGGCGCCGATCTCACCAACCCGCTGGATGGGATCGTGGGGGCGGCCGGAAACAGCCTCAACATGGATAGTGGCGCACTTACGACCACCAACGCGTCCGACCTGCTGGTCGGCGCGAGTTATGTGGCGAACCACACCACGGGGCCAGGTAGTCAGTTCACTCAGCGAGTGCTGAATGAGAACGGCAATATCCTAGAGGATAGAACGGTTACCAGTACTGGTAGCTACGATGCGACCGCACCGTTGGACGGCGCCGGTTGGTGGATCATGCAGTTGGCGGCGTTCAAGGCCGCAAGCTCCGCAGCCGCATACTATGTAGTCCCGAGCGGCGCCACCTGGCAGTCGATAGCCAATGCACTCTACGGCGTGAACAGTGCAGCCGCCGGCGCGGCGCTGCAGACCGCCATGGGTAATCCCGCCCTGACCGCCGGTGCCCATCTAACCGGGTTACCCGCGACCCTGAACGTGCCCATAAGTCAGACCGTGCCCGCGTACTACACGGTACCGGCAGGCGCTACGTGGTCCAGCATCGCGCAAGCGGTGTACGGCACCTCCGATGCCAATGCGATCGCGGCTTTGCAAGTCGCCACGGGCAATCCGGCGCTGTCAACCGGACTACATCTGGTGGTGCCTTCAACGCTGACCTACTCCCCGGCCGGAACCGTTGCGCAGCTGCAAACGGATATCACCGACGCCTTGGGCAAGACCACCACGTATTTTGCCGACAGCTCGGGCCGGCTGACCAGCATCCTCAGCCCCGCGATGGGCGGGGCGCGGTTACGTACCGACTACACCTACGACGCGAACGGCAATATCACCAGCGTTGTGCAAGATCCATCGGGGCTCAACCGCGTCACGACCCTGAGTTATGACGCGAATGGGAACCTGCTCTCGACGCGCGATGCGCTGGGTGACACGGTCACTCGCACTTACAGCAGCACCAATAAGGTTTTGACCGAGACGCACTATCTCACGCCGGATCCGGACGGCGCTGGGTCCGCGCAGCCGGCTAGTCCTGTGACAACGCGCTATGCGTACGACAGCGAGGATCACCTGCGCTTCTCGGTATCTTCCGATGGCCGGGTGACCGAATACCGCTACAACTCGCTGGGGCAGCAGACAACGGAACTGCGGTACACCGGTGCCGAATACGACCTCAGCGCACTCGCTCCAACCGACACGCTGAGCGAAGCGCAACTGGCCACGTGGGCTGCCGCGCGCGATCTCAAGCAGCTTCAGCGGACCGACTACATTTACGACGTCCGTGGCAATCTCAGCACGGCTACCGTCTACGCGAAGACGGACAGTTTGGGTGTGGGTATAGCCGCGTCCACATCCATCACGCAGTACGTGTACGATCAGCACGGTCTGTTGCTGCAAACGATCGATCCGCGCGCTGCTTCGACCTCGGTATCCGGAGCCTATACAACCACCTACGTCTACGATGGCCTAGGTCGCAACATAAGCACCACAGAGTGGATCGATGGCTCGGTGAGCAACACCACGCTCACGAGCTACGATGCGGTCAGTGATCGCACAACAACGACGCTTGCCAACGGATTGATCTCTACCTCGATTTACGATTCTGCGGGCAGACTGACGAGCGTTATCCAGAGCAACTCCGCTGGCCAGGCCCTCAGCACGGCCACCTACAGCTACGATGCCGACGGGCGACTGAGGATGACCACCGAAACGGCGGGTGTTCGTCAGTACGTCCTCTACGACGAAGCAGGCCGTAAGGTAGCGGACATCGATGGCACGGGCGCATTAACTCAATACGTCTACGACGCTGCAAGCGAAGTCATCAAGACCGTCCGGTACGCCGATGCGCTGAATAGCGCGCAGCTTGCGAGCCTTCTCGATTCCCAAGGCAATCCCGCGAACGTCAGTCTCGCCACGCTCCTCTCCAATCTGCCCACAATCGTAGGTCGGGCCAATGACCAGATCACGCGCGTGGTGTATGACGCCGCCGGCCGCAAGCAGTACAGCATTGATGCCGTCGGGGACGTCACCAAGTACGTCTACGATGGCGAGAACCGCCTAACTGAAGAAGTGCAGTACGCAACGGCGATCACGATTGCGGCTTCAGTCGGCCAAGTGCTCCCGAGTGACGTGTCGGTGGGGAGTAGCCCCAACGACCGCCATACCCGGAACTTTTACGACAACGACGGACACCTCACAGGCACGCTGGACGCGGCAGGGTATCTGATCGAATACTCCTATGACGGCGCCGGTCAGCTGGTCAAGCAGACCGCGTACGCCAAACCGGCAAACTCAACCTATTGGCAGAACGGCACTCTGGACCAACTGCGCCCAGCTCCGGCTAACACGCCTCCCGATCAAGACATTACAAGCTATTTCTTCTACGACGGTGAAGGGCGGCAGACCGGCGCTCTCGATGGCGAAGGCTACCTCACCGAGACGGTTTACGACCCGGAAGGCAATGTCTCCCAGCAGATCCGCTACGACAAAGTACGGACTTACTCCGCGGGAGCCACGGTGGATAGCTTGCGTCCAACTGGTGTCGCAACCCACACGACGAGCTATCGGTACGACGGCGAAAATCGGTTAATACAGAAGACGGATTACGAGGGAACCGTTCAGACCAACAAGTACACTACGCTTTTGGATGCGCAGCAACACAACATCGGAAATCTGCTTAGTGTCACCAATGCGGACGGTACCTCCGAGGCCCGAACGGTTCAGCAGCGCTATGATTCCCTCGGCCGCGTCACCGCTCAACTCAGTGCCCAGGGAAGCGCTCTGATCACCGCAGGGATGACTCAGACCCAGATCGAAGCGATCTGGAACCAGTACGCCGTGCACTACGCTTACGACCTGCTGGGCCGGAAGATCTCGGCAACTGACCAGAACAACAACACGACCTTGTTTTTCTACGACGCCGATGGCCGACAGGTCTACTCGGTCAATGCAGCGGGCGAGGTTCAGGAGCTCCGCTACAACGCGCTGGGGCAGTTGACGGATCTCATTCAGCACGTCGCTCGTATCGCGACCGACTCGCTGAGCGGGGGTTCGGTGACGGCTACCCTGAGCTCGCGTGTGAGCTCTGCGGCGGATCCTTCCAAGGATGCCCACACCACCTATACGTACAAGATCACCGGACGGCTTGCCAGCGAAGTCACCGTTGAAGGGGCGAGTGTCACGCACGACTATAACGCGTTTGGAAACGAGACCACGCGAGTCCAGAAGATCGATGCCAGCCGGCAGCTCACGCTGAGTTGCACCTACGACGCCCGGGGTCTTCTTCTGACCCAGACTCAGTCGGATCCGTCAGGGCTCAATGTCACCGAGGGCCGCACTTACGATGCTTTCGGTCGATTAACCAAAGTCACGGATGGTCGGCTCAACACTCGCAGCACCGAGTACGACCGGCTGGGGCGCATCGTCGCGACCGTGGACGAATTGACCGGGCGGCGTACGACCACTTACGACGCGTTCTCGCGCACGTTGACGACCACCGATGCGCTCACCAAGACTACTCAATACACCTACGACGACGTCAACCGCAGCGTCACGGTTACGACACCCGAAGGGATTATCGTCAAGACGGTGCACAACCGTCACGGCCAGACGCTCTCCGTCATAGCGGGCGGCAATACAACCACGTACGGCTACGATGCCAACGGGGCGCTCCAGAGCGTCAGCGATAGCCTCGGGTCGCTCGAGTCGCGCTCCTACGATGCTGCCGGGCGTGAGCTCACTGACACCGACGCGCTCGGTACGGTCACGACATTCACCTACGATGCAGCCAATCGCATTCTGACGCGTACAGTGGACTCGGGCACGGGCGGTCTGCGTCTCACGACGACTTACACGTACGACGGCGAAGGGCGCGTGACGCGGGTCGTCGAGCCCAATGGGCGCACGACCGATACGGCCTACGATCGTGACGGTCGGATAACGCTGGTGACGGTGGATCCCGTGTCGGTGAACCCGAACGGACTGAATCTGCGCACTCAGTACACTTACGACCTCGCAGGGCATGTGCTCATCGTCACGGAGGGATACGGCAGCGGCAATCCTCGTCGTACGCAGTACGTCTACGATGTGCTGGGTCGGCGCACTGATGAATATGTCGACCCAACTTCGCTGGGTGGCACGCTCAACCTGCACACTCAATATAAGTACGACGCGAACGGCAACCTCACTCGCAAAATCGATGCGAGCGGTGCCTCAACGTGGTACGTCTATGACACGGCCAATCGCCTGCACTATACGGTCGACGCGCTAGGTGGCGTGACCGAGACGACGTATGACGCCGAGAACCGGATTATAGGCACGCGCCGCTACGCCACCGCGATAAGCACGAAGAGTCTGGGAGATGTGGTGACGAGTCTCTCCGTCACCGCGAACGCTGCTCTCGATCGCTTCGAACAGAACGTGTACGACAAGGACGGTCGCGCGGTCTACTCGATCAATGCGATGGGTGGCGTAACCGAGCGGCAGTTCGATGCCCTGGGCAACGTCACTCGCGAGGTAATGTACGCCAAGGCGATCGCGGCCAGCACGTACACCAGTACTACCTCCGTAGTGACTGCGCTGAACAATGCAGGAAACACAGCCGGCACGCCATCGGCGGCCGACCACGTCAAGTGGACGGTTTCCGATGTGCGAAGCAGGACTCTTTACACAGTCGATGGCTCCGGCGCGGTGGTGCGCAACGCCTACGATGCGGCGAATAATCTGGTAGCCACCCGGGCCTTCACCGCTGTGTATACCGGGGCAGCGATGGATCTGGCTTCGCTCCAGAGCTGGGGTGACAGCCACCTCAACGCCAGTGCCGATCGGGTGACTTACTACTGGTACGACACGACCGGACGACTGCGCTTTACTGAAGATGCGGAAGGCTATCTGCACGAGACCCGCTACGACGATGCGGGGCGACAGAGCCTCCAGATCCTGTACGCCGGCAAACCGAGCGTCACGGCCTCTTCAACCCTGGCGCAGGTCGTGAGCGCGGCGCAAGCCGCCGCGAACAGTGCTCCCAATCAGACACAGACGACGACATCGCTTTACGACGCGGCTGGACGGCTGGTGAAGGTGACCGACTCGCTCGGGAACTTCGAGACCTACGGTTACGATGCCGTTGGTAACAAGACGAGCTTCACCAACAAGAAGAACGCCACCTGGACATACGAATACGACGCCAATCATCGACTGATATTCGAGCACAGTCCCGCCGTGGCGGTGACCACGGTGACCGAGTCGAACGGTGCTCTCAGCAGCGCTACAAACAACAGCCTCTCGCTGGTGACCCATCTCCAATACGACGCGCTGGGCAACGTGCGATATCGTACCGAGGCGTACGGCACGAGTCAGGCGCGCACGACCGAGTATCAATACGACACACTCGGCCGACAGATCAAAACCATCTTCCCGCCAGTCGGGGTCTATAGCGCGCCCTCCGGCGATGAACAGCGGGCCGGCTCCGCCGTTGTGCGCGTCGACACGACGCAGTCGCTATCGAGCGAAGTCGCTTACGATACCCTTGGCAATGCCTACCGCAGCCGCGATGTCGCGGGTAACTACAGCTTCAAGGTCTATGATGCCTTGGGTCGCGTGCAGTACGAGGTGGATGCGGAAAACTATCTCACCCAGTACGGCTACGATGTCTTCGGCAACCAGACCCAGCTCACGCGCTACGCCAACCGGCTGAACAACGCGCTCTCCACCACGAGCGCGGGTGTCACCGCTAGCGATGTCACCGGACAGCTGAACGCCGATACGGCGGCTGACCGAACCGTCACCACTCGGTACGACCGCTTGAGCCGTAAGGTGCAGGTGACGGAGCCGGCCGTGGTGAACTTCGCACCGACCGCGAACGCTTCCGGCGGGACGACGTTCACCGCTGGGGCGACAACCTTCTACGCCTACGATGCCTTTGGCGATGTCGTGCGCGAGTCACATCTGGTCAACCCGCTGGGCAATGCGATCGCCGATCCCAGCGTCAATGCCACCGCGAATTCCTGGGCGCACACGTATTCGTACTACGATCGGCTGGGCAACAAGACCGCGCAAGTCGATGCGCTGGGGTATCTGACGACCTACGGGTACGATCAAGCCGGCAATCTCACCCGCCAGGTTGAATACGCCACCCCGCTCGCCGCGGGCTGGACCACCAGTTCCTACGGTACCCCAGTCGCCACCACCCCGAGCAGCTCTCCCGGCAATGCGGCTGGTTACGACCGGGACACCCGTTACGGTTACGACCAGCTCAACCGCAAGACGAGCCAGACACTCGTGGGGGTGGAGTACACCCAGATCAGCGGCACGACGACCAACACGGCCGTTGCCGACCAGCTCACGACCTACGCCTACGATGCGCTGGGAAATCAGACGTCGGTAACGAACGCTGCGGGCGCCTCGACTTATACGTATTACGACGTGCTCGGCCGAGTGATCGCGATCGCCGAGCCCCAGCGCGTGGTGGATGGCTCCTCCAGTGCCACTCTGATCCCGCTTACCGAGATGCGCCGGGATGCCTTTGGTAATCTCGTCGAGCAGGTCCGGTACGCCAATGGGGCGGCGAGCGCGAGTGTCAGCAGCTACACCGTCGGCAGTGCGAACTCCGCCGACCGTGATACGAAGATCTACGTTGATGCTCAAGGGCATGCGCTCCACACTCTGGAGACAACCGGTACTAACACCGCTGGCATTGATCGCTACGCCTCCTACAACGCCCGTGGCGAAGTGGCTAAGGAGTGGCAGTACGTCACGAACGCCGATGGCACGCTCGAGTCCCTCGTTACCATCCATCAGTACGACAAGGTCGGGCGCGAGACGGCGGTGATTGAGCCGCAGAGCCTCTCGGGCACTGCGGTCATCGTGAATCGGGCGTCGCAGTACAACGCTTTCGGGGAAATCACTGCCAAGGGCGTGAACGGTGGCGCGCAAGAGTACTTCGATTACGATCAGGCCGGTCACCTGTGGCGCACAAACAGCGGCGATGGCGTCAACAAGGTTTACCTGTACGACCTGGCTGGGCATGCGACCGTTGAGATCCGCAGCAAGGATCTGGACCTTAAGGGATCCTATTCGAGCGGGCAGGCGGTCAATGCGCTCACCTCGCAGGTGCTGCGAACCGAGACGCGCTACGACCTGCTCGGACGCGTGGTCGAGCAGCGCCTGCCAACGTTCTCATCTACCAGCGGCCTGCAGGCGATCACCAGCACCTTCAGCATCGGACAGGTTGCAGGGCCGGCCAATCCGAGTGCGATCTATCAGTTGGTCACCCTGGATGACGGCGCCGGTCCCTACCAAACTTACGTCGTCAATCCTATGGCAACGCTGGCCGACGGCGGTGGCTACTACCTCAACGCTTCGGGCGCCTACGTCCAAGATCCGAATCATCAGATCGTCACTGCGGTGCGGGTGACGTGGGATGCGCCAACGGACGCGAGCGTGGAAGCGAAGTTCGAATACCGCGTCCTCGGTTCCACTGATCCGAACGCCTGGGCTGCGATCCCGGTCGGTGTACTCGACAACAACAAGCTCGGCGCGAACGTCAGCAGTCTGCTGAACCAGACGTACGAGTATCGGGTGACTTATCGACGGCGCACGGACACCACCGCGTACGCCGAGGCGACCGGCACGTTTCAGGTCACCGGAACGACCAGCACAACGCTGTCGATAAGTCAGAACCCGGTAGATCCGGCCTCCGAGGTCGCGACGCTTGCGACCACGCAATCCAACGGTATCGTCTCCTGGACTGCGCCGAGCGACACCACCGTCACCGCGACGCTTCGGGTGAAGGTCCACAACACGAGTCAATGGACTGACATCATCGCCACGCGCAGTGGGTCGAACTTTCAGGCCAACGCGCAGACGGCACTCGCCAGTGTCGTCACGCACGATTACGATTACGAAATCGACTACGTCCGCGACGGAAACGTCATTGCCCGCAAGACGGGGCAGCTCACTTCCACTGGAGCCAGCACCCCTCGCATCGGCAGCGGCACGGTCAGTGACGACGGCATCGTGGGCGGAGTGGTCACTGCCGTTGCTACGCCCACAGGGCAAGTCACGGGCACGGTCGGTGCGGCAATCCAACAGAGCGAAGGCTTCCAAAAGGGAAGTCCGGGGTCTGCAGGCGCTTGGTCGGGCCAGAACGTCGTGAACCTTTCCTGGGCCAACATCGGCTCCGCACAGGTCAAAGTCGAAGTTGACTACCTCTCGGCGCCGTATACTTACTGGGTCTGGAACCCGCAGGACGTCGCCTACGACCCGGCACAAGCGGATCCGACGCCGGTAACCAACAAAACCTTCACGTTCTCATCCGGGGCAACCGGGGTGTCGCTGCAGTGGGCGGGCGATACTAACCGCGGCGTGTCCGTGATCAATGCTGTTCGAGTCTACACGCTCAACTCCTCGGGCGTATGGGTGATCCAATACTCGCAAGCCAACCCGACCGCTGTGTACGGGCGGGGCGTTACCTGGGATCGGAGTCACGAAAACATCATCGCTCCGACCTACGAGATTCCGAGCTTCGAGTACGCGGTTCACGGTAGCGGCAACTGGCTGCCGTTGCCGATCATCATCTCGTCGACGACATTTGGGATCGATCTGAATTCGGTGCTGGCGGGTAACTACGACTACCGGATTCGCTACCGCGTCGGCAATCGAATTGCGGCTGAAGAGACTGGTAGCCTGACTATTGCCAACTCGGTGACCATCACGACAACGACGGCCAATGTCGTGGCCGATTCACCTCCGGCCGCCGCGGAAACCGTCGCCACGGTCACCGCAAATTCCGGCAGCACGCTGAGTGCCTCGATCACGTCATCGATGAGCCAGGGCTTCATCACCGGAAATAGATACAACCGTTTCTGGAGCGGCACCAACGGCGTGAGCGTCTCGTGGACAGACCTGGGGTCTGCTCCCGTCCGGGTGGAGTTGGATTATGTGACCCAAGCGGGATTCCACTGGGAAGCGATCCCACAAGACCCAGGGTCGTATAACCGCGTCGACGACCCTGCTGTCACCGTGAACGGGAAAGCGTTTACGTTCTCTACAGGCGGGACGGGACAGACTCTGAGTTGGAGCGACGATCCGGCGTCCGTCGTTGCCGGCATCGCTCAGATCAATGCCGTGCGCGTGTACGCGCGGGACGCCTCCGGCAACTATACCGTGCTGGTTAGATCCCTAGGCGTGACAACTCAGCCGAGTCTCACGTGGGCTGCGCCAGCCTCTACCACTTCCGTCACGTTCGGGTACAGAGTGACCGGTTCTGGCGGCGCCTATACCTACATCACGCCGAGCATCTCAGGCTCGCAGGTCAAGATCGATCTGAGCAGCGTGGCGGCTGGCAATTACGAGTATTACATTGGATATCGACGCAGCAGCGACTCGTACGACGCATCGGGTGCAACCGGGACTTTCTCACGCTCGGGATTCGCGGTCTCAATGGGGTCACAGACACCATTCAACGTTGCGCCCTCCTGGCTATCGACGGTATCGCAGAGCGGAAGCACAGTGACGTGGACCCAGCTACCCGCGAGTAACGCTTCGGTCGTATTCGAGTACTGGAATGGCAGCGTCTGGTCGCCGATGTCCACGAGTACCGATGGCAGCGGCCATTATTCCGTGAATTTCTCGGGATTCGGGTCCGGCACGTACTCCTATCGGATTCGCTACACGCAGGCCAATGCGTCTCAGCCATACATCCAGGCAACCGGAAAGGTTACGGTCAACGTCTCGACGAACGTGACGCCGGCGTCTGTGACGGCCACTGTGGGGTCAAACCAGACGTATCCTGCCGACCATATCACTGGCGTGACTGCCAATGGAGATGGAATCAGTTGGTCGTACAGCAACACGGAACTGCCAAGCAATTCGACGATCAAGGTGCGTTATTGGTGGTACGGCAGTCAGGTGTACACGATCACTCTGCCTGGCACCACCGGCGCGCAGTCGGTGTCTTTCTCTCAGGTACCCGAAGGTCTCACCTACGTCAGTTTCGACATCAACTACTATCGAAACAATGAGACGGATGGGTATGCCCGCGGCGGAGGCCAGGATGTTCTGACCATTTCCTACCCGGTCGTCCAGCCGACGATCACGATCAGTTCCCAGGCGGATGCGTACCCCAGTGGCGTGCAGCAAATCGCAGCGCCCACCTATCTCGGCAACAATGTCATCGGATGGACCACGCCGGCTGAAAATGGCTCCACGGCGCCACATCCAGATGAGATCCATTTCCTTTACCAGAGCTCGGGCGGGGGAAACTGGACGGATCTGACTGTCAAGCCAAACGGCTCGGGATACACGGTAGACCTCTCGTCGGTTGCCGGCGGCGTGTACAAGTACCAAATCACGTACACGCGCTACCAAGAGACGAACCCGTACGCGGGGTCAACCGGGTCGCTCACCGTTACCCGGACGACGACGATCAGCGGATTCACCTCGACTGCCAATCCGCCGACGAGCCCTCCTGCGGTCAACTACATACCCACCACACTTCAGACGTTTGACCGATGGGGTAACGCCATCGGCGTCACCGATGCTGCACTTCAGACCACGAACTATCGTTACAACCAGCTTGGGTCGTTGATTGAGACCAAGGCACCCACGGTCGACGTGACAGCAACCGCAGGTGGCAATGTTGCGGTTAGTCGCCAGAGGCCGGTGACCAGCAACTACTATGACTTGCTCGGGCGCCTCATCGCCATACGCGACGCGGATGGTAATCTCAACCAGGTTGCGCTCAATGCCGCCGGTGAGACCCTATCGGAACTACACGCCGACACCGGTGTAAAATCGTTTGCCTACAACGCGTTTGGTAATCAGACGCTGGTCACCAATGAGCTCGGGTTCCGCACCTGGAATGTCTACGACGGTGAGGATCACCTGACCTCGACGACACGGGAAGTGAGCAAGACCGACTCCACCCAGAACATTACCGAAAACTACGGGTACGACACCGCCGGCCGTCGGATCACTGACACCATCGTCAATGCCGACAACAAGGGCAACGATGAGACGACCCGGTACTTCTACGACCTGAACGGCAATCTAATCAAAGAGCGTACGCCGCTCGGGCGCGAGACGAGCTACACGTACGACACGCAGGGATACAAGACTGGCGAGACCAATTCGATCAGCGGGAAGCTGGCGTGGACGTACGATTACTTCGGACATCTCGGTACACACATCGATCTCGGCAATGTGACTTACACGTACACCTACAACAGCGACGGCTTGGTCAAGACGCAAACCAGCAACGGCGGTCAAAACATCGGCTATGTGTACGACGAGGCCGGTCAGCTGACTCAGATCAATGACTCAGGAGTCGGACGCACCACCACGTACACGTATGACTCTGCCGGCCGCCGCGCACGTGAGAAGACGGTTATCAACGGCCTCACGTATCAGGACACCGCCATCGCATACGATGAGCTGGGGCGCATCAAAGGACTCACCGATCTTCGATATGCCTTGACGTATCGCTACGACGCACAAGGTAATCGCACGGACATCGCAACGACGTACTATGACCATCAACAGCTGCTGCAAACGCAGGACCTCTGGTACACCTACGACAGCATGAACCGCGTGCTGATCAGCCAGGGCATCAATACCCTGGGTTCGATCGACATCGCCACTCCGCAGCAAGCCGCGCAGGGAATCACGCAGGGAATCAAGCTGACCTACAACGTGGCCGGAGAGCGAACGAGTGCCACCACCTACGGTCACCAGATCAAACACGATCACACTCGCATTTGGAACAAGGGGATACTCGATTTTGACGATACCAACGTATACGTCCTTGTCGCCGGTGACTACACCGAGCAGTACACTTACGACGGAGTAGGCCGCCTCACCACTACGACTACACAGGGACTCGACCATTTCCTCCAGATAACCCAGCAGAACGTCGTAACGGAACGCAACACCACGCCGGATTATACGACAGACCAACGGACGTACGACCACGCGTCACGAGAGCTTACAGAGGTCACCTCGGCAGTCGACGAGTCCGTGGATGACTTTGTCACGCGCGCGCGAACGAGCGTCTACGATCACGACTCGCATCTTCAGTCGCAAACGACTACGCGACAGGGTGCCCACGACGTCAACGCGCAAACTGAATCGGTGATCGGCTACGTGTATGACGCCGCAGGCGTGCTGCGCAGTTACACAGTGCAGGCCTACAACACTGGGACGACGAACACGCTTCAGTACACGAGCTACTACGGGAATCTGTATCACCTCGGCGATACTTACCAAGACGCAGGACAGAGTGTTTCGAGCGTCGGTAACAATGCGCCGCCCGGTTCCACGACCCGGAACTACAACGCCGATGGCGAGCTGGTTTCGTTTACAGACTCGAATTCCCCCGGCAAGGACCGCTACTTCGCCAACAACGCAAGCGGGCAGGCACTGACCGTCGTCCAGGGGAATATCTCTAACGTCCAGCAGGCATTCGCCAACGCGCTCGCGCGCAGCGACAATGGCACTCGCTCGCAATACTTCTTCTTCGCAAACGGACAGGCGATCGGCAGTTTCGGTCAGCTGACGGATGCGAGCGGCAAGTTCACGGCGAACTTCGACGTCAATTACACCCCGGTATCGTCCGACTATCCCGCCTCGGTACCGACCGAAGTGGTCGCGCAAGAAGGCGACACGCTGCGCAGGGTCGCGGCGCGCGTCTTCGGCGACGCCACTCTCTGGTATCTCATCGCCGACGAGAACGGTCTCACCGATCCGGATGCGGCCATCAGCGCGGGCACCGTATTGCGGATGCCGAACAGCGTCGTCTCCCTGAGCAACAGCTCATCGAGCTTCAAGCCCTTCAATGCTTCACAGGCGATCGGTGATACGACTCCGACGCAGCCCATACCGCCGCCTCCGCAGCAGGGTGGTGGTTGCGGTGTGTTCGGCCAGATCCTCGAGATCGCAGTGGCGATCGTCGTCACCTATTTCACCGCCGGAGCGCTCACGGGAACCCTCGGGCCGGTTCTCGCAGGTGCCATCGGGGGCGCAGCGGGCAGCATCGCCAGCCAGACCGTCGCCATCGCGGATGGAGATCAGAAGGGCTTCAGCTGGAAGGGTGTGGCCGAAGGTGCCTTGATGGGCGCGGTGGGTGGTGAGCTGCAAGGGGCTGGCATCGGCAAGGCGGTAGGCTCAGAACTGGGACTGACCGGGAAAGCTCTCCAATACGGCGCTACTGCCATCGACGCTGCAGCCAGCAGTGTGCTCACCCAGGGGCTCAGTGTCGCTACGGGTTTGCAAAAGCAGTTCAGTTGGAGCCAGGTGGCCGTTGCAGCCGTGGCGGCTCCGTTGGCCAGCGCGGCTCGGGGTGCCGTCAGCAGCGCACTCGGGACGTTCGGCCAGACTGCCTTTGGAAGTTCGTTGGCGTCCAACTTGGTGTCCGGAGTCACGCATGCAGGCGTGGAGATGGCGACCGGCGGAAAGGTTCAGATGTCCTCGGTACTGGTTGATGCATTCGCTAATGCCATCGGGGACAGCATTGTGGCGGCTCAGACCCCCAACATCCTCGTGCAACAACAAGAGGAAGTGTTTGCGCAGATCGCGGCCGGGGCGAAGACTGAGATGGACGAGTTCGACACGCAGCTCGGACTCGAGACTGGGACTCAGTTGGCGCTACAGCAGGATGCGCAGCAGATCGCGAGCAACACGCAGGCGTACTTCGATCAACAGCAGAGCAAGTTTGCTGACGCACAGCAGTTGCGCATACTGGCGAACGACAGCCAGCTGTCGGCTGCGGCGAGCCTGAACCAGTCATTCCAGAGTTCGATGGCGGGCCTCCAGGCCGAGCAGTTCGCATTCCCCGAAGAGTCCACGGCGGTTGCGAGCAATGCGTCCGCGCCAGACCCGAACACGTTCTGGGGGGATCATGTTCTGCGGCAACAGCTCAGCGCTCAGGGCCTGAGCTCCAATCAGATCGATACGCGCCTGGCCGCACTGCGTGATCCGACCGCGAGCAACGAGCAGCCTCACAGCCTGATCGACGATATGCTGGCCCGCGGCCTCGGCCATCCGCAGGGGCCCTCCGTCGGCTTGGTCAGCCCGGCTGAACAAGCCGCTTACGAGCAACGGATGGCCGACGCCCGCGACCAGTACACTGCCGCTGGAACGGGAACCTTCGCTACGGGCACATACCTTGCCGCCCGGGGCCACGGTATACCTCCCGACCAGGCTCTGCAGGGTGCGCTGAACGTCGATTCGGCGGTTGCGGCGTTTGGGGCAAACAGGGTGGAACTTGCGCCGCCTCGACCGGCGCCGCGGCAATCAGAACTGGACGTGACTGCCGATCTGGGACCAAACTTTCGTGCTCAGGTAAGTTATAAGGGTGGCGCCGACGCAGGCTACGGCGAGACCGGTAGCGTACGGCCAGACAATGTGTCCACCAACAACGTCGTCAGCATCGAGGTGAAGAACTACAATCTGACTACGAATGCTGACGGTCTGATAAACAACGTTGCGGAGCAGGCGATTACGAGAAGCACCAATCTGCCGGCTGGGATGCAGCAGTTCGTGGTGATCGACGCGCGCGGTCAGACCGTCTCCCTGTGGCAGATGAACAACATCATCAATGGAATAGCCCAGAAATCCAATTACATCGTCCCGCCGTCACAGATAGCGTTCAAGGTCAAGTAGGACCGGCGTGCGCAAGGACGTAACAGTTATTCCGCACCATGCCACTCGCCTGTATACAGGTCGTAATAGGTCAGTCCGCGCAATGTGTCGTGAATCCAGTTTTCGTCGGCGTCCAGCTTTTCGGGGATGGAAAGGCCGATGCGTGCATCGTCCATGGGGAAGATCTCGCACCGCGAGGCGATGCTTCCGAGCCTGCGGGAAACGTCTTCCCGTGGTGTATCCGCGATGACGATCTGGATGCTCATATCTGTTTCACTATGACTTCGCAGAATCCGGCGAGCGCCGCGCGCAAGATTTCCTCAATGTCGCCCGGGACGTTCTGGCCGCGCACGTCGTAGTGAACCACGAACTTCGCACCCGGAGTCGGGACGTTTTGCCGTCCGAAGATCACGCGATGGCGGATGAATTCGACGCTCAACGACCGGGCGTCGCGAGTCTCCAAGTAGTGGTTCGCGACGAGGTGAAACTCCGACTCGTCTATCGCTGCGAATTCGGGGGTGAACATGACGAACAGTTCCTGTGATATTGCCCGGATGGTAGTGATTGCCGGGATGCAGCGCAATGTGCCGCGGCCCTTACGACTGAACAGTCGTTCAACTACCAAGTAACAACAGGCACCAACCAGCCAATTGTCTGTTGGTCAACGTGCGCACGTTTTAATGCCCCTGCAACAAAAACAAAACATTAACCTCCCTTGGGACACCCCCGCTATCCGACCCGCGGTCGCCACGCAAGATATTTCTTTACAGTGTCACCCCTTGACGCAGTGCAGCGACCGGTGGTTAGTATATGTCCGCAAGGTGGCCTGACCGTTCGCACGTCGGTACGGGTCGCAACAAGGGATCGAACATAGAACAACTCAGAATCCGGCAGGCCAGGCCGGGTTGGCGCGGAGCTCGGGGAGTTATGGGAGAGCTAGGGACAGAGTCAGCCCTTGCGCTGACGTCGGATACGCTGTGGACGGCGATCCTGCTCGCCGGACCGGTTATAGGACTTACTACACTCGTTGGCCTGGTCGTGAGCATCCTGCAGGTTGTCACGCAGATCCAGGAATCTTCACTGACTTTCGTGCCCAAGCTGATAGCCGCGGCGGCGGTGCTGTTGCTGCTGGGCGGCTGGATGATGACGACGCTGGCGCAGTTCGCGACGCGTCTGATCAGTAATATCCCCAGCTACTTCTAAAACCCATGTCAATTCGCGTTGACATTGGGTGGTTGCTCGCCACCGGCCTGCTGTCCGTGCGGGTTGCGGCAGCGACGATGCTTGCACCGGTCTTCGGGCCGACGCAGGTTCCGGGCACCGTCCGTGTGCTCGTAACGCTGGCGTTGAGCGCGATGATCGTGGCGGCCCTGCCGACGGCGGCGCCGGCTATCAACTCGGTGCCGGGGTTGACTGCGGCGGCGCTCGGCGAGCTCCTCATCGGCGCCAGCCTGTCGTTTGGATTTCTCAGCGCCTATGCGGCTACCCAGGTTGCGGGGCGCGTACTCGACATCCAGATCGGTTTTGGCGTGGCCTCGGTGCTCAATCCAGCCGTGCAAGGCTTCGGGTCACTCCTGGGCTCGGCGTTCGGGATGATTGCGGTCGCCGCGTTCCTCGGCATGGACGGGCATCACGTCCTCATACAGGCGCTGGCCCTTTCCGCACAGAATGTCCCTCCAGGCGCCGTTTCCTACACGCTGGACTGGGCCGCGGTGTTCGAGCAGTCCGGCGTGATGTTTACATTCGGGGCCGCGCTTGCCGCGCCCGTCATGCTCGCTCTACTGCTGACTGACATAGCCATGGCAGTCCTCGCGCGCAGCATGCCGCTGCTCAACGTGTTCGTACTGAGCTTCTCCGTGAAGATCGTGCTGGGTCTGACGGGACTCGCGGCGTCGATCAAGCTGGCCGAGCCGCTTCTGCGGGCGCTGTACGGCACGACGTTCGAGTACTGGGAACGGACTGCGGGTGCGCACTGATGGCCGAGCAGGAGCAAAACCGTCCCGAGCCCGCGACGCCGTTCAAACTTGCGGAGGCCAGGAAGCAGGGACAGGTTGCGAAAAGCATTGATTTCAATGCCTTCGTGACGGTTTGTGCGCTCCTCGGGGTGATTCTGGTCCGCGGCGGGAGTATCGCATCGCACCTGGCGGGCCTTTCGGTGTCGCTTTTCCAGGCTTCCGGCGATGTGCGGCTCGAGCAACCCGGTGATGCCGCATGGCTGGGTCAGGTGGTGCTGGCCGGGTTGGATCTGATCGCGCCGTTTGCGCTGCTCGCAGTCATCCTCGCCATCCTGGCCAACCTGCTGCAGACGGGGCCGATTTTCACTTTCGTGCCGCTGAAACCGAAATTCGAGCGCATTCACCCGGTGGAAGGCTTCAAGCGGGTGTTCAGCAAGCGGATGTTGTTCGAGGTGTTCAAGACCTCCCTGAAGATCGCGCTGTTCGGAACCATTCTGTATGGATTCCTCACCAGCTTGTGGCCGGGTCTGCCTGCCGTTGCAACCAATGATACCGGTATGCAACTGGCGTGGCTGGCGGCCGAAGGCAAGTCGCTGCTGTTCAGGCTCGGGCTGGCGTTGCTCGTCATAGGGATGCTCGACCTCCTTTACACGCGCTGGCAATTCGGCAAGCAGATGATGATGAGCCGGCGTGAGGTCAAGGAGGAGGTCAAGCGGCGCGAAGGAGATCCGCATGTGCGTGCCAAGCTGCGCGAGTTGCAGCGGGAGAACCTCAAGCAGGCGCGCTCGCTCAGCCGTGTGCCCGAGGCGGACGTGTTGATCACCAATCCCGAGCATTACGCCATTGCGCTGAAATACGTGCGCGGGGCCATGACCGCACCCCAGGTGATTGCGAAGGGTGCCGACGCCTGGGCCATCAACATGAAGGCCATCGCACGCGCGAACGGCGTCCTGTTGTACGAGCAGAAAAAGCTGGCGCGTGCCCTTTTCCGCCACGCCCGGCTCGATCAACCCATTCCTGCCGATACGTTTGTCGACGTCGCGCGCATCTATGCCGATGTCGAAGCCCGGCGGCGGCGTGCCGCACGCTACGAGGTCGCGCTGTGAACAGGCGTAACATCCAATGACCGCCTGGTTGCAGCGCGTCTTCGGCGAGCAGAGCGAGCTGGTGCTGGTCTCGCTGCTGGCGGGCATTCTGCTCGTCCTGTTCGCGCCCATCCCCGCCGGGCTGCTGGATTTCCTGCTGATCGCGAACTTCTCGTTTGCGCTGCTGATTCTGCTGCTCACCTTCTACATGCAGCGCCCGCTCGAGTTCTCCACCTTTCCCTCTTTGTTGCTGGTCGCTACGTTGTTCAGGCTCGGACTCAACGTGGCCGCTACGCGCCTCATCCTTTCGGAAGGCAACGCCGGCCGGGTGATCGCGTCTATTGGCAACCACGCCGTCGGCGGCAACTACGTGATTGGGCTGATCGTGTTCATCGTGCTGATCGTGGTTCAGTACGTCGTAGTAACCAACGGAGCACAGCGTGTAGCCGAGGTTGCGGCGCGGTTCACACTCGACGGTATGCCCGGCAAGCAGATGAGTATCGATGCCGACCTCAACATGGGCCTCATCGATCAGAACGAGGCGCGTGAAAGGCGGAAGAACGTCGAAAAGGAAGCCAATTTCTATGGCGCCATGGATGGCGCCAGCCGCTTCGTGAAGGGCGACGCAATAGCCGGCATTCTCATCATCCTCGTCGACGTCATCGGTGGCCTGCTGATCGGCGTGGCGCAAAAAGACATGAGTTGGGCCGAGGCGTTGCAGACCTACACCCTGCTCACGGTGGGTGATGGCATCGTGACCCAGGTTCCGGCACTGGTCATCGCAACCAGCACCGGAATCATAGTGACCCGAGCCGCATCGGATGCGAGGCTGGGCGCGGAGGTCTCCAAGCAGATTCTCGCTTATCCCCGGACCATCGCCATTGTCGCAACCGTTCTCGTTGCGCTCGCTTTCCTGCCCGGCCTGCCCCTGTTTCCCGTCCTTTCACTGGCGGCGGGGGCGGCAGCTCTGTTCTGGTACGCACTCAAGCGCTCAACCGGTGGCGCCGCAGCCGGCAAGCCAGATGCAGCGCCCGCGACGGAGTCGACAGAGGATCTCTACAAGGCGCTCAAGGTAGATCCCGCCGAGGTCACCATAGGCAGCGGACTCATCGGGCTGGTGGGGGAGGAAGGACGCATCCTCGCCGACAAGCTCGCCTCGATACGCAAGCAATATGCGCTCGACATGGGAGTTGTTCTGCCGTTGGTGCGAGTCAGGGATGAAAAGCGGCAGGCGCCCAACCGATATGAGATTCGATTGTTCGGAACTCGCATCGCCGAGGGTGAAGTACATCCGGAGCGGCTGCTGGCGATCAATCCCGGCGGGGAGCGCGCGCCCATCGACGGAGTCAAGGCCATGGATCCGGCCTACGGCCTGGCAGCCGTTTGGATAGCGGAGGCTAACCGCAATAACGCCAGGTCACTTGGCTACACGGTAGTCGATGCCGCTACGGTGTTCATGACTCATCTTTCGGAAGTGCTCAGGCAGAACGCACACAATCTCATCACGCGCGCCGAGACAGAGCGGCTCGTTGCACGAGTGCGGGAGTCACAGTCGGGTCTCGTCGAGGAACTGATTCCGAAGATCCTGTCCTTCGGTGATGTGCAGCGGGTGTTGCAAGGGCTGGTCAAGGAGCGGGTCCCGATTCGCAACATGGACGCCATTCTTGAAGTCCTGGCGGATTGCGGCAGCAAGAGCAAGGACGCGGAAATGCTTACCGATCAGGTGCGTGAGCGCCTGGGCCCGGTCATCTGCCAGCAGCTTGCGGATAACAAGGGCCAGATGCAGGTACTGACGCTCGACTCGGGTGTGGAGCAGTCCTTCGCCGGCTCAATACGTGCAGTGGAAGAGAAGCCGACGCTCGTGCTCGAGCCCCGTTTCGCGGAGTCGTTGCTGCGCAAGCTGTCGGACGAAGTTGAACGGATGACGCGCGGCAATCTGCGTCCAGTCCTGTTGTGCGCTCCGAGCCTGCGACGGCATGTGCGGCGCTTTACAGAGCGGCTCGTCCCGCAGTTGGCCGTGATCTCGCTGAATGAAATTCCGAGCCACGTCAGTTTGCGAGCATTCGCGGTGGTGAAGCTGTGACCGTCTCTCACGTCAGCGCGAGTACTCACGTTGTTGGCTCCGGCTCGAGACGGACCGCCGATGCCCATGTGCAAGGATCGTTCGAGAAGTTCCGCGTCGGCCAGCGCCTCGACATGAGCGTGATGCAGCAGCTGAAGGAACAGCAATACCTCGTCTCGATGGCGGGTGGCCAACATGTCGTGGACAGTATGGTTGCCCTCGAGGTGGGCGCTCGTGTCCGCGCGGTTGTCGTCGCGGTGGGCGAGCGACTCGAGCTGAAGTACGTGGCTTCGGACCAGTCGCCCAATGAAGTACACGAGTCTGCCAGCGGCGCGGAAAACGATGTATCGAGTCCAACGCTGCTCGCGGGTCTGCAAGCACGCTACAAGATTACCTTGAGCCCGGAGCAGCAGGAGTTCCTCGAGCGCGCTGTCGGCCGTGCGGCCGATCCCACCTCCATGGCCCTCAGTGGGCTGTTCCTCGCCAAAGGTGGCAATCCCATTGCGGAGCAGGGCCTTCAGGCGATCTACGCCGTGCAGCGGGACGACGTGGCGCCGTCAAAGGCGGCTGGCGCCGCCGTGGAAGTTTCGAAACTCATCACCGCCACGGCAAGCGGTGACAGCACGGCTTCTTCGGACTTTGCCGAGCTGCTCGCAGGCGCGCTGCACGAAGCGCCAGCCGCGATGCCTCCGCTCGTCGGCAATGGCAACACGAGTTCCGAACAGTCGGGTTCGGATGACGGTGGAGAGCTTGCCCGCTGGTTGCTCAACATACAGGACGACGGCAGCGTGGCCTACCGCTACGGGACCTTGCCGGTCATGGTAGCGGGTCAACTGGTTGAGCTCGATCTGGTGTTGTTCCAGCAGCGTCCGTCACAGGGTGCCGCGACTCAAATACGCCGGCTCGTGATGACGCTCGACACACAAAGCTTCGGGCCGCTGCAGGTCGAAGCCCGTGCTTTGGACAACCGCCTCGCAATCACCTTCACCGGCCAGTCGCCGCAGGCAGCGGGCGACCTGGCTTCCTATAGCGGGGAAGTGCGCCAGTTGGCCACCCGCCTGGGGTGGAATGTCGAGGCGGTTGGTTATGAGTACGGCCGCACAGGCCGCGCCGCGCGTCAGATCATCGACCACGTGCTGGCGGCAGGCACGGTGGATCTGGAGTTCTGATGACAAAGAAGCGCGTAGTCGGTGTCAGTTACACGGAAGGCGGCGCACCGCCGGTCGTTGTAGTCAAGGGCGCCGGGGACGCGGCCGAAGCGGTTCTGAACCAGGCTCGCGGGCGGGACGATGTGCCGATCGTGCGCGATCCAGATCTCGTGGCTCAACTGTATCGCGTGCCGGTTGATGGCGCGGTCGGCCGGGATCTGTTTCCGGTGATGGCGGCGCTGCTGGCGCACGTGCTGCTGATAGACAAGAACAGGCGGGAAAGCGCGAAATGAATACGACCATCGAGTTGATTGCCGGTGCGCTGCAGGCGGATGCACAAGGGCTGCGGGTCATCGGACAGAACATTGCGAACTCACAGAGCGTTGCCTATCGGCGCGAAATCCCGATCACCCAGACGACATTCGAGCAGGCGGCCGCGGCTGTGGCCGCGGGCGCCGGGCAGGCTGTTGGGGCCGGTCAAGCTGTTGGGGTGGGGGCAGCTGTTGGTGCGGACCCCGCGGGAGGCGCCAGCCAGTCCCCAGGATCGGGTCGCACCGCTGTGGATTTGACCCCGGGCACGCTGCAAAGCACCGCCAGTCCTTTGAATGTCGCCATTGAGGGGTCGGGCTTCTTCGTCATCAGCACCTCGAAAGGCGAAGCCTTGACCCGGCGCGGTGATTTTCGTCTCGATGGCAGCGGCCAGCTGGTGACCCAGGCCGGTGATCCGGTGCTCGGAACCTCGGGCCCCATCGTCATCACCGGAGACTCGCCTACCATCGCACCGGATGGAACAGTTCGAGTGGGAACTGACATCGTAGGTCAGCTGCGTGTGGTGGACGTAGGCTCGGGCTCCGCCCTCGCGCCAGTGGGCAACAGCTCATACATCCTTACAGAGGGCGAGCAGGCAATTGATTCGCCGGCCCCGACTGTTCGGCAGGGGTTTCTGGAGACCTCAAACGTGCAAACCGTGAACGAGATGGTGCAGCTCATGGATACCATGCGCCGCTTCGAAGCGGGCCAGCACTTCGTCCGCGGCTATGACGACATGGTCGACAAAGCCATCAGCACGCTCGGCAGGATCTGAGAACAACACCATTCAGGAACGCGAGGAATGTACAACCATGTTTGACGCACTCTATATCGGCGCGACCGGAATGCGGGCGCAGCAGACCCAGATTGACGCAGTGGCCAACAATGTCGCCAATCTGAATACGGTCGGATTCCACCGCAGCGTGGTGTCGTTCGAGGAAGCCACGGCAGCGGCGAGTGCAACCACGGTCGATCCCATGACCCAGGCGGTACGCGCCAATCTGGCCGAGCGGGGCGCAGGGGCACTCGCCCATACAACCACTTCGACTGTCGGGGGCGCTCTCAATCAGACGGGTGAGCCGCTGAACATTGCGATTGATGGAAGTGGCTATCTGGAAGTCATCCGCGCGGACGGCACCCCGGCGTACACACGCAACGGCGCTCTCAAGATCAACGCGGACGGTGAGCTGGCCGCCGCCGACGGAACGCCGCTGGCGGGGTCGCTGCGGATTCCGCCCGACATGACGTCCGTGCAGATCACTTCCGACGGACAGGTGCTGGCTACAGTCGCGGGGCAAAGTCAGCCAGTCCAGGTTGGCAAGCTCGAGCTCGTCTCGTTCGCGAATCCGGCCGCCCTGCGTGCGGTCGGCAACAACCAGTTCGTGGCGACCGCCGATTCCGGCGAGGCTCGGGCGGGCGCGCCGACCGAACAGGGGCTGGGCGCCATCAAGCAGGGCTACCTGGAAGCCTCCAACGTACAACTGGTCGAAGAGCTGACTTCGATGATGCTCGCGCAGCGAGGTTTCGAGCTCAACGGCCGCGTAGTGCAGGCGGCGGATCAGATGATGGCCATCACCAACAGTCTCTACAGGACCTGAAACCAGTATGCCGGGGGTCATGGTGCTGTTGCTCGCGTCCGCCGCGCCGCTCGATACGGCCGAGGCCGCGTTGCGCGCAAGCCTGGCGGAGCGCTATCCGAGCGTGACCCGTTGGGAAATCAGGCCTTTCACCGAAGGAACGCCGGCTGTAGACGAAGCGAAGGTCGTTCTTCTCGGAGCCAGGAGCGCGGTCAAGGTGGGGCGGCGTGTGTATTGGTACTCCGTCGCAGGATTCAGCCAGGCCGTCAGCACCACTCACG